>Ga0079997_116268_pt1 | contig 67715 bp, 71 predicted proteins | sample PerSpoCPS_CMetaG_FD_69200 | JGI IMG/M metagenome (GOLD analysis project Ga0079997, IMG submission 69200) | Archaeal communities from Yellowstone National Park, Wyoming, USA - Perpetual Spouter C (PS_C) MetaG (SPADES assembly) (version 2) | ecosystem: Environmental > Aquatic > Thermal springs >...
GTAAGGGTAAAGGACGTGCCTTGCGTCCTGTTTTGTGTAAGAAAATTCTACGCTGTGGTTTTCAATGGGCTTAAAACCAAGTTTAGTCCAGTATGTGTTTATCTCAAAGGCTTTTGAGTTTATAAACTGGGGTTTGTAGTTGGCATACTCGGTAAACTTTTTTCCATCGCCATCTTTGTAAGGTTTAGAATACTTGTAAGAGTAGCCTACCAGGATGTCAAACTTGTCATCTGCATAAGAAATCACTGGAGAGAGGTTGATAAAGTTAAAAGAACCGGCAGATGCGTTGAGTTTTATGTGAAAACCTCTTTCGGGCTTTTTGGTGATTATGTTTACAAGCCCTGCCATAGACCCTTGATGTCTTATGTCAAAGGGTCCTTTGATAACCTCTATCTTCTCCACTTGTGAAAAATCCACATGAAATGCGGGCGGGTCCATTCGGTTGGGACAAGCACCATAAACTCTATCACCGTCTATTAACACATTTATGTTGTCCCTGTAAAATCCTCTGAGGACCACATCGTTTGCTATTCCACCCTTCCTTATTTTCCAAATACCTTCCAATTTGGTAAGGGCTTCCCCCACATCCTTTGCAGAGCTTTCTCTTACCTCTCTTACTTCCAAACTGTCTTTGAATGTCTCCTTCTTAGCCTTTACCTCTACCTCTTTTAACAAAATCTCTTGAGCGTAGCCCAAAGACACTACAGAAGTCAACAGAAGGACCTTCTTCATGCCTTACCTCCTTTGTTAATATTATCATTATTTTATGTTGATTTTAATTTAAAGTCAAGCAAACATGCTAGTTATAATCCTTCTTTTATGGTCAATAGAAGCTTTTTTTACGGTGAGGGACTTTTTGAGACCATACTTTATAGAGGAAGGACCACAAAACTCCTTCGCCACTACAGAAGGCTCTCAGAAAGCGCTAAGTACTTTCACATGCCATGTCCGGATTTTGAAACCTTCTGCGTTAAGATAGAAGAAAAGACAAAAGGTAGAAAGGATCTTTATGTGAAGGTATGCCTCTTATCTTACGGAAAGCCAAGATATTACGAGATGCCTCAAAAAACTGAGCTTAAAGTTTTTGTGTACAGATACTTACCCAAGCTTGATTCTGTAAGGGTATGTGTTTCTCCTTTCCTCAGGCACTCCTCTGATCCCATCGCAAGGCACAAGACCCTAAATTATCTTTTTAACATAATGGTAAAGAGACAAGCCATGCAGCAAGGCTATTATGATGGTTTGATACTAAACGAAACGGGACACATCACCGAATGCTCTTCTGCAAACCTTCTGATAGTTAAAAAGGGAACTATATACACACCCCATAGAAATTCTGGACTTCTCTTTGGTACTACTCTTCAAAGCCTTATGGAAAAAGTAAAGGTGGAAGAAACTCAGCTAACTTTAAAAGACTTATTTGATGCTGATCACATTTTTTTAGCCAATAGCCTTATAGGTGTTCTACCCGTCAGCAAGGTGGAAGATACTATTTTTAAGATAGACCAAGAGCTTACCAAATACCTCCAAGAGGTACTTCAGGAAGAAAACACAGTATGAAGCTCTTAGTTGCTGGTTCGTGGATAGGTGGCAAAGGCATATATAAGGCTAACATAAGTAAGTTAACCTTTTTGGATGACCTTGAAAAATTACCCACAGAGGGCTTTTACTTTCTTTTGGTATCTTATCAAGTGGCAAGACAGACCACCAGAGTATGGGTGAAAACCTCTTCACTACCACCTATAGCGGTGCTTCACTTAGATGGTTTTCAAGCAGTAGATGTAAGAGAAAATCAGGCAGACCTCATTTTTTTAGAAAGCAGTATGTCTGACCAAGAGTTCATGAAGGGAGTGAATTTGCTCAAAGGCCTCATCGAGAAGGGCACTCTTTATCAAGCAAACCTAAGCAATAAATTTACCTTTGAACTTACAGGGAAACCTTCTGGGCTCTTTTTGGAATTCTACAAAAGACAGCCTGTTGATTACGCTTTCTTTTTTGAATGTGAGGAGTTTTATGTGATCTCGGGATCTATGGAGCTTTTTTTAGAAAAAAAAGGTAACAAGCTCATAAGTAAGCCCATAAAGGGTACATCTTTATCGGCACAAGACCTTAAAAGGAGCGAAAAGGACAGAGCGGAAAACCTTATGATAACAGATATGGTGAGAAATGACTTGGGCAGAATAGGTAGCCATGTTGAGGTAAAAGAGCTTTTTAAAATAAAAAAGTACAAGACACTCTATCAGATGTACTCAACTGTTGAATGTAAAACTTCAGCGTCTTTAAAAGAAATACTTCTTGCAACCTTTCCACCTGCATCTATAACGGGAGCACCCAAAATAAAGGCTGTTGAAATAATAGACAGACTTGAACCACACAGCAGGGATTTTTACTGTGGGTGTGCAGGTCTCGTAATGGGTACTGACTTTACCCTTTCGGTGCTCATAAGGACTGCCATAGGAAAGAAAAATAAAGTTTCCTATTATGCAGGTTGTGGTATAGTTTGGGACTCAGAACCTTACAAAGAACTAAGAGAACTTTACCTTAAGATAAAGGCTTTCAATCCAGAATTTTCTAATCCATCCATTTGAGAGTTATTCTATAGCCTTCTCCACCTCTGGGTTTCTTCTTTAGCTTTCCTTTGCCCTTTTTATGTTTTTTGTCTTCTTCTTCGTAGTAAACTGCTACCAGTTGGTTTCTTGGGTCTATGTTTTTTGCTCTTTCAAAATAAAGAACAGCCTCTTCATCCCTTTCCATATACAGAAGAGTAAGTCCCAAGGTGGCATAGACCCTTGCAGTCCACACAGGGTCTGGAGCGTATCTTATTACTAAGTTTAGTCTGTCGTATGCCTGCGGATAGTATCCACACATACCTTCCGCTACTCCAAGCCAGTAAAGAGCATAAAAGTTCCTTGGGTCCTTTTCAAGAGCTTTGTTAAATTCGTGTATAGCCTGCATGCAGTGTCCTTTAGCGAGCTGTTTTTTGCCGTTTTCTAAAGCTTTTTCCGAAGCTACCCCAAGCCCTGGCGGTCTATGGACAGGCTCCTCTCTTACAACTACCGTCTTTTCTGCGCAAGAAAAACCAAAAAGCACTAACAATAAAACCAATGACTTTAGCATCATTCCTTTACCCACCTGTCTTTTATTATACTTTCAACTTCCACGGGCACTCGTTTGAGTATAACTTTTCCTGCATGCTTCATGGCTTTTTCCAAAAGTTCCTTTACTGTGTCCGCATCATCTTTTTGACACTCTACTACTATCTCGTCATGCACAAGATTAACCACCTTAGCTTTTAAACCTTCTTTCCTCATTTCTGCATCAAACATAAGTACGGATAGTTTGAGAAGGTCTGCTCCCGAGCCTTGCACTGGATAATTTACCGCATCGGGAAAAGTGTGTGCCACATACTTCCTGCCCAAAAGGGTATAACCTCTTGACTCTTTAAACTCTTTTAGCTCTCTCTTTACCTTTTCGTGCCAGCTTTTAAAACTTGCAAAGTATTCAAAAAACTTATTCCTTATCTCCTGAGCGTCATCAACGGATAAATCTATGCCGTAGCTTTTTGCATACTCAGAAAGACCCTTTGCAGATATACCGTATATAAGACCAAAGTTTACCGCTTTGGCAAGCTGTCTTTCTTCTTTACTAACCTCTTCCTCTTTTTTTCCTAAAAGTACGCTGGCTGTGTATCTGTGAAGGTCTCTTCCCTCCTTGAAGGCTCTTATCATCTTCTCATCTCCTACATACTCACTTGCGATCCTTAGCTCAATCTGAGAAAAGTCGCTTATTACAAAAACATTTCCTTCTCTTGCTTTGAATACACTTCTTAGTTCTCTTGGTATGTTTTGAACATTGGGATTTAGGCTTGACATCCTTCCTGTTATGGCACCTATCTGTTTAAATTCTGGATAAACGCTTCCATTCTTAATGGAGCTTTTTATTTCCTCAAGCTTGTCAAGAAGCTTTTTAATGCTTCTTATCTCAAGAAGTTTTTGGATTACAGGATGATGCGTAAAAGAAGACAACACCTTATCGTCAGTGGATATGTTGCCTTTTTCTGTTTTTGGAAGGTCAAGGCCCAAGTTTTTAGTTAAAAATTCTCCGAGCTGTTTAGGAGACATGGGGTCCACCCTGTAAGCTATCATAAAGTCCATCACCTTCTTTTGTAGAGACCTTCTGTATTCTTTTATAAGCTCTTCTACCTTGTTCTCATCCACACAAATGCCGTTTAGTTCTAACTTGGCAATCTCCTGTACAAATGCCATCTCTATTATGGCTATAGGATTTTTAAGCCCAAACACCTTAGATGTCCTTGTTTTAAGAAGTGTCTCTTCTTGGTGTGCGTTTGAGTTAAGTTTGTCAAGCATTATAAAAAACAGGTCTTTTACCATCTTAACATCAAGAGCCGCATACTCTAACTGCTCTTTTGAGAGTATGGTTTTTGCCCAATTGGACATCTGCAGGCTTTTATCTATAACCTTACCCAAGTAGTGCATAGCAACCTTTTGTAAAGAGTGCCTTTCTATATCACCAATAAGCTGGCTTGCTATCATGGTATCAAACACTGCGTAAGGTTCTATGCCATATCTGTAAAGGAACTTAAGGTCGTATTTTAGGTTATGTCCTACTATACCTTTGTCCGCAAGCAGGTTTTTTAAAAACTCCACTCCGTAGTCTCCTGTTTCAAAAAGATCCACAATAAACACACCCTCTTTATCCCCTAACTGCACTAACCTTAGCTGTTCTCCTGTAGTTTCTGTATCAAGGAAAAGATAGCCCTCAGATTTTAGCTTGTTTTCTACATTGCGTAAGGCATCTTTTGATGTTATATAACTGTACTTCATAGCTCCAATATCATAGCAACCTCATCGCACTGGGGAAACTTAACGCAATTTATGCACTCCCCCCATACTTTGTGGGGAAGAGTTTCCTTTTTTACTTCACGGAAGTTAAACTTAGCAAAAAAGTCTGTGGCGTAAGTGAGCACAAAAACTCTTTTTATACCAAGCTCCTCAGCCTCCTCAAGACATTTTTCTACCAAGAGAGATCCAACACCGTTATTTCTATGATCCTTTCTTACCGCAAGACTCTTTATTTCCGCCAAATCTTCCCAAACTATGTGAAGAGCAGAGCATCCTACTATCTCCTCCTGGTATTCGCAAACCCAAAAGTCCCTTATATCTTCGTATATGGAGTTTAGGCTTCTGGGCAGAAGAATACCCTCTTTTGCGTATTCGTTTATAAGGGTGTAAAGTTTGGGGGCATCTTTCAAAATGGCTTTTCTTACCTTCATGTGTTATAATTTACGCCCGGAGGGAAAAACAGATGCTGTTGCAAAAATCTTTTTGGCTAGGTTTGTTCTTATTAGTAAGTTTTTCCTTTTCTTGTCCCGCAAGCATAAGCATAGAGGATGCTATAAGGATAGCAAAACCTTATGTGGGAGAAGTGATCCATTCAAGCAAAGGACAAAGCAAGAAAACGGGAGAATGCTACTACAGAGTTAGAGGCACAGAAGGAACCGCCCTGATAGATGCCAAAGACGGAAAGCTCATAAGGTTTTACAGGAGCAGATAGATCAACTAACCTCATATCCGCCGAGCACTAAGGATTTTATGCGCAGAGTAGGCTGTGCATCTGTAACTGGTACTCCTTGACCGTCCTTACCACAAGTGCCTATGCTCCATCCCAAGTCTTTTCCTACCGCATCCACATCTTGCAAAGCCTTTGGTCCGTTTCCTATGAGCATGGCAGACCTTATGGGATAAGTGATCTCACCATTCTCTATGAGATAACCTTCCATGATCTCAAAGACAAAATCGCCTGTGAGTGTGTTTACTTCACCTCCACCCATCTTCACTACATAGACACCTCTCTTTGTGTCTTTTAGGATATCATCAGGGTTGTCCTTACCCGGCAGTATAAAGGTGTTTGTCATTCTCACCATGGGCACATAAGCATAGCTCTGCCTTCTGCCGTTTCCTGTAGAGCTAACTTTGTCTTTCATGGCACTCAGCCTGTCGTACATATAACCCACAAGGTAGCCTCCATCTATAAGAAGGGTTCTTTGAGCAGGCACTCCTTCATCATCCACAGTAAAAGAGCCGTTGTATCCTTCAAGACTTGCATCATCTACTACGCTAACAAGCTCGCTGGCAACTTTTTCACCCAGCTTACCCCTATACACAGAAAGACCCTTCTGGACCAAGTCCGCTTCAAGCCCATGTCCTACTGCTTCGTGTATCATAGTGCCACCAGCTTGAGAGGACATTACCACAGTAAAACTCCCCGCTGGTGCAGGCTTTGCTGAAAGCATGAGCAAAGCCCTCCTTACCGCTATGTCCGCTATCAACTCTGGAGGTTTTTCTCTAAAAATTTCAAAACCTCTAAGACCGCCTACTGACTCATAACCCCTTTGCAATGTGTGTCCGTCGCTTACCACCACATCTGTGAAGAACACCACCCTTTTTTGTTCATCTTGTGCAGTCTCCCCCATACTGTTGATGATGAGAAGCTCTCTGGTTTTGTCCATAAGTACGATGAGCACTTGCTTTACTTTATCTCCATAACTCCTTGCCCTTTGGTTGGCTCTTTCTAAAAACTCAACCCTGTAAGCAATATCTTGAGCATCTATGTCTATTTCCACACTGGTTTTTCCTCTTATGTACTTCTTGCCCACAGCAACCGGACCACAAGCGTTACCCATAGACAGAGTCTTTGCTATCTGCACAAGATTTTCAAAGGTTATGTCAGTAGTATAGCCGTAATAGGTTTTTCCTTCTTTTATAAGCCTTATACCCACCCCTTCATCAATACCCCACTGAACCTTTTCTACCTTGTTGTTCTCAAAGTGTATCCTGCAAATCCTTGACCTTTCATAAAAGAGCTCACCGTACTGTCCACCCCCAGACATGAGGTAAGACAGTATATAACCTGCCTTTTCTTTAAGAAGCTCCTTTGTATGTTCCTGTGTCTGCACCATTTTAGAGACCAAAAGTAGTAGGTATGTCCATGTTTACATCTTTTACTTCCTTTATTTCGGGAAACTTGTTCTTTAAAGCCCTTTCTATACCAGCCTTTAGTGTGAGCACAGACATACCACAACCAGAACATGCACCCATCATACGCACCAGAACCGTACCGTCTTCAAGCACATCCACAAGCTCCACATCTCCACCATCAAACCTAAGAGCAGGTCTTATTTCATCAAGAACAGCTTCTACTTCCTCTCTTGTAGGCATAGCCATATTTCACCTCCTTAAAGTCTATTAGAATAATAAAATACTCCAAAAGATGCCCAAGATGGATGAGAAAAGTCAGTTTATCGTAGTGAGGCTGTTGTAAAAACACAAACCCATTGACACACAAGGGTTTTTCCTCTAAAATCTAACCCTGATGTTTGTTAGCCTACAGTTCAAGCTTGAACTGAAAAAAGAAGACAAAGAAAAACTCCTACAGCTCATGCGTAAGCAATCTTCCGCCATCCGAGTTGCATACAACATGCTAAAGGAGTTGGAAAAAGAAAAAACAAAAAACCCACACGCCCAAGTATACCACAGACTAAGACAGCTGTTTTCTGAACTGCCAACAAAATACATTGATTCAGCCATATACAAAGCTAAGCAGTATCCCACCGATAAACCAGTGGTCTTTGGAGGCAAAAGACTCTTTGAAAAGCTTTGCAAAAATCACCTTACAGGAAAAGTAAGAGAAGGACTTAAAAAGCAATGGAGAGAATTAAGACAGGGAACACTTATAAGCGTTGGGTCAAAATCAGACAAAGGAAACAGATTGACAAGGTTTGAAAACATAAACGGACAGCTACACATTAGAATTACCACAGGAAACAGAGAGTTTATCTATGCCAAAGTGTTAAGAGAACCTAAGAGCAGCAAAGACAAGTGGATAACCTTTATGGCTATGCTTTTAGAAAGCTGGAAAAGTGAGAAATACTTTTCATATACGGTAGAGGTAAAGCTAAAAGAAAGAGAGATTTACTGCTTTGTATCCTTTGAACTTCCAACGCCTAAAGTGAAACACACAAAAGAGAAGGGAGTAATAGCAATAGACACAAACGCATCACCAATTCATTTAGCTATAGCAGAGGTATCAAAAACTGGAGAATCAATCATAGGAATGCTAAAGTATGCACCGCAGTTGAACATAGACAAAGACATAGCATCCACATATGTGATAGCGAGAAGGGCATTAGGTTTCAGAGAAGACACACCCGAGAATTACGAAAGACTGATAAAAGACAAAGCATATTTGGAGTTTGCTTTGAAAAGATATGAAGAGAGAGAAGAGAAACTTACGGAACTTATAAAGAAGGAAACCAACAAATATAAGAGGAATGCACTAAAAAGCGAACTAAAGAATGTAGAGAATGCAAAGAAGCTATTAACTAATCTCATACAAAGCCTTCAGAGCGAGCCAAGCTCCTGTGAGGGAGCCTATGGAAGGAATCCCAAGCATGGAGAGACTAAGAAGGTCTCTCAATCCGCTTGGCAAGTTCTGAGGGTAGCCCTCCTTTTGCCTATTCTTGGACGAATTCCACCAAGGGACTTGTCCCCCCTGAAGCCAGTGTTGGTGGAAGGGGTGTGGGATAGTTTGAGGAGTAGGTTAGCTCCTTTAGAGGTTGGAGGGGCGTCCCGATGAAGGATTTTTCTAGAACAGCCTCAGCTATAATATTCGATAGGAGGTTTGATTTATGGAGACTTTAGCCTATGGGTTTCCTAAGCTGGGAGAAAAGAGAGAGTTCAAAAACCTTTTGGAAAACTATTGGAAGGGGAAAATTTCTGAAGAGGACCTTATAAAGGGGATGAACGCCCTCAGAGACTGGATGGTGAGACTTTACAAAGATACTGTGGACTTCTTTCCCTCCAACGAGCTTTCTTATTACGACTTTATGTTAGATAACGCTCTGATGGTGGGAGCTATTCCCTCAAGGTTTGGGGAGTTCAAAGGTCTTAGCACTTACTTTGAAATGGCGCGCGGAAGTCAGGCATTGGAGATGACCAAATACTTCAACACCAACTATCACTACTTAGTACCTGAACTTCAAGGGACAGACTTTAAACTGTTGAAAAACTATCCCCTTGAAGAATATCTTTACTTCAAAAGCAAAGGCATAGAAACCCTACCTAAGATCATATCCCCTTACACCTTTTTGAAGCTTTCTAAAGCCTTAATCAAAGGGTCTTCACCTCTGCCTGTGTATCAACTTTCCAAGATAGAAAGTTTTGAAGACTTAGAGCGTTATCTTTTGGCACTACTGCCCGTTTATCAAGAGATCCTAAAGCAGCTAAGACAAGAGGGAGCAAAAGAAGTGATTTTTGAAGACCCAGCACTATGCTATGAGATGGAAAGCCAAGAGTGGGACCTCGTCCATGAGATGTACAAAAAACTTAGCCATGATGCGGACATATATGTAATAACCTACTACGATAGCGTATCTGATTACAAAAGGTTTGTAGAACTGCCCGTAAAAGCTGTGGGTCTTGACCTTGTATCTAACACGGAGAATTTGGAAAACCTCAAAAGGTACGGATTTCCCTCTGGCAAAAAACTCATAGCCGGTATAATAAACGGTAGACAAGTCTGGAGAGCAAGCCTTGTAGAAAAGATAAAGCTTGCTGAAGAGCTTTTACAATACACCCAGCATCTAATCATATCCAACTCTTGCCCCCTCTTTCATCTGCCAGTTAGCGTAGAACCAGAAGAGGACCTACCTGTACATCAGGTTCAGATAGAAGGTTTGACTTGGCTCAGTTTAAAAGAGCGCTTGGCTTTTGCCAAAGAGAAACTTCAAGAGCTAAACCTTATAAAAAGAGCTATAGCTGGGGATCAGCAGGCCCGTATGATGGTAGAAAAAGTAGAAAACATAGTGCGCGTGCCTTTCGGAGTGAACCAGGAGGTTAGGAAAAGGATAAACAGTCTTACGGAAAGAGATTTTCAGAGAGAGTTAGATCACAAGGAAAGGATAAAGCTCCAACAGGAGATTCTGCGCTTGCCCCCATTTCCGACAACCACCATAGGTTCATTCCCCCAGACGGAAGAAGTCAGAAAGATGAGAGCTTCCTACACCGCTGGCAAGTTGTCCCAAAGGGAGTACGAAGAGTTTATTAAGAAACAGATACAGCATGTAATAAGAGTTCAAGAAGAGATAGGTCTTGATGTTTTAGTTCACGGTGAGTTTGAAAGAACAGACATGGTGGAGTTTTTTGCCCAGAAGTTAGAGGGTGTAGCAACCACCAAACACGGATGGGTGCTCTCTTACGGCTCAAGGGTTTATAGACCTCCCATCATTTACGGAGATGTATACAGACCTGCCCCTATGACCGTGACAGAAATAGCCTACGCTCAATCTTTAACGGAGAAACCAGTAAAAGGTATGCTCACAGGACCCGTAACCATACTCAACTGGAGCTATTACAGAGAAGATATGCCCAAGAAAGAAATAGCCTACCAGATAGCCTTGGCTCTTCTGGAAGAGGTTAAAGACCTTGAGAAGGCAGGGATAAAGGTAGTGCAGATAGATGAACCTGCCTTTAGGGAAGGTGCACCTATAAAGAGGAAGGACTGGCATGAGTACTTTGAATGGGCTGTAAAGGCTTTCAGACTGTGTTCCAAAGCAAGTCCACAAACCCAGATACATACTCACATGTGCTACAGCGAGTTTAACGATGTTATAGAGTACATATACCAAATGGATTTTGATGTAATATCCATAGAGGCTTCAAGAAGTAAAGGCGAGATCATATCCGCCTTTGAAAAATTCAAAGGATGGGACAGACAGATAGGTATAGGTGTCTATGATATACACTCTCCCCATGTACCCACAAAGGAAAGTATAAGAGCCATTTTAGAAAGAAGCCTAAGAATTTTACCCAAAGAGCTCCTTTGGGTGAACCCAGACTGTGGACTAAAGACCAGAAGGTGGGAAGAGGTGGTGCCATCTTTGAAAAATATGGTGGAGGTAGCACACGAGCTGAGAGAAAAGTACGCTACTGTATAGATGAGTATTTTAAGTGATTTCCTCAGGGAAGTGGATGAAGGCTATGCGGTCATAAACACATCTGGAATAGTGGTTTACGCCAATGACTTTATGATCAAGAGGCATATAATTAAAGAAAATTGGGAGGGCAAGCTTTATTACGAGTGCTTCAATTTGCTTGCTTTCGTATCAGCCATAGCGGAGTGTATAGCGGAGAAGAAAAGGATCAAGATTTTTGTTGAACACGATCAAATGGAGTATTCAGTGGACTTATTTTCCGCAAAAGACGGCATACTTTTAAGAATAACAGACATCACACAGTTTAAAAGATACGAAAGGTCAAAAAAGGAGTTTTTGGCTAATGTGTCGCACGAGCTTAAAACACCGATAGCCATAATAAGAAGCATACTTGAAACCCTTATAGAAGAAGAGCAAGACGAAAAAAAGAAGAGTATGTTAGAGAGAGCCTTGCGAAGGTCTGAGGACATGAAGAACCTGGTGGAAGACCTTTTAATCATTACAAAACTTGAGTCGGGAGAAGAAAAGCTTAGAAAAGAAAATCTAAGTTTATGGGATGTGGTTGAGCTGGTATTTGATAATATTAAAGAGGTGGCACAAAACAAAAAAGTCCAACTTATAAACCGCGTAGATGAAAACTTTAAAATTTATGCGGACCAAGAAAAGCTTGCTCTTCTGCTTCTGAATCTTGTGGATAATGCGGTAAAGTACAATAAAACGAACGGTCAAGTAGTAGTAAGTGCTTACACACAAGATGCGCACGCGGTTATAGAAGTTTCTGATACTGGTATAGGTATACCAAAAGAGCACTTGCCTTTTGTGTTTGAGAGGTTTTACAGGGTGGACAGGTCTAGGTCAAAAGAGGTGGGAGGCACGGGTTTGGGTCTTTCCATAGTTAAACACATAGCACTTTCACACGGCGGAAAAGTAGAGGTGGAGAGCAAAGAAGGGGAAGGTAGTAAATTCAGAGTCTACCTACCTGTGAACTACTCCACCTTATAGAAGTGGGAGCTTCCTGCTTCACAGAGGCTTCCACCTCTCCACAGGCTTAACCTCGGGCCGCTCCAACCCTAGGTCCCTTGATTATCGGGACATTTATTAGTATAGACAAAAATAAGAACCCTGTCAAGCCTTTCGCAATTCATCTCCACCTTACAGAAGATGGAGACTTCTTGCGGATTTGGGTTAAAGTAGATGCCCAAGTTTAGACTTTTTAGTTTCTAAGTATTTTTGGTTGTGTTCGCAAGGTTCTATTTTCAGAGGGACTCTTTCCACTACTTCAAGCCCGTATCCTTCCAAAGCTACTATCTTTCTGGGATTATTGGTCAAAAGGCGCATCTTTCTTACACCTAGGTCTAAAAGGATCTGAACCCCCACACCGTAGTCCCTTAGGTCTGCTGGGTAGCCTACCTTCTCGTTAGCTTCTACAGTATCGTATCCCATATCCTGTAGATGGTAAGCTTTTATCTTATTAACTATACCTATACCCCTTCCTTCGTGTCCCATTATGTATACTAGAACACCCTTGCCCTCTTTGGCTATGATCTCCATAGCGGTCTCAAGCTGAGACCTGCAATCACACCTTAGAGACTTAAAAACATCCCCCGTAAGACACTCTGAGTGTACGCGTACAAGCACTGGCTCGTCCTCTTTCCACTCCCCCATGGTAAGAGCTATCTGTTCTTCTCCTGTAAGCACATGCCTGTAGGCATGTATCTTGAAAAATCCGTACCTCGTAGGAAGGTTTGCTGTAGCCTCTCTGACAACTAACCTTTCTTTTTTGAGCCTGTATCTTATGAGATCAGCTATGGTTATTATCTTAAGCCCAAACCTTTGTGCGAACTTTATGAGGTCTGGCAGTCTTGCCATGGTTCCATCTTCGTTCATGATTTCGCATATTACTCCTGCGGGGTAAAGACCAGCAAGTTTTGCAAGGTCTACGGAGGCTTCCGTGTGTCCCGCTCGCTCCAACACACCACCGGGTTTTGCCTTCAAAGGAAACACATGCCCCGGACGGATAAAGTCAGATGGCTTTGCATCCGGACTTATGGCAAGTTTTATGGTAATAGCTCTGTCGTAAGCGGATATGCCTGTGGTGGTGCCAAATTTGGGATGGGCGTCAATAGACACGCAAAAGTAGGTTCCCTTGGGATCTGTGTTCCTTGTAGCCATAGGGTAAAGGTCAAGCTCTTCGCACCTTTCCTGTGTTAGCGTAAGACACACGAGCCCTCTTCCGTACTTGGTCATAAAGTTTATGGCAGAAGGTGTTACTTTCTCCGCAGCCATAACCAAGTCTCCTTCGTTTTCTCTGCTTGGGTCATCAACCACTATAACCATTTTGCCTTCCCTTATGTCCTCTATTGCCTCCTCAATACTGCTAAACTTAAAGTCTTGCATAGTCTTACCTCCTGCTCAGCTTTTCTTTTAGCTCTACGAGTTTATCTAAAGTGTTGTCCCATATACTTTTTCTATCTTGACTTTCTTCAACTACCTTTGTCTCTTTACCCGCTAGCTCAGAGGCTATGGAGTTTATAATCTTGGGACCAAAGTGTGTCCATACATGATCTATGACGAGCAAAGCCAAAAGCAGGTACAGTATATACTTTACCATTTTAAATTAAAATATTTCCGTTAATGGATAATGTAAAGTGGCTTCTTTTAAGATTAGGACCCTATTGGTATCTTATTCTTTTGGCGCTCTTTGGGTCTTTACTTGAATCTGTAGGCACTACGGGTGTAAGCTTGGTAGTGAAAAACCTTGTCAATAATGTGTTTTTAGTTAAAAGCTACCAAGAGCTTATTAAGGTGGTGCTTTTTTTGCTGACTTTTGCCCTTTTAAACCAGCTGGGAAACTTCTTGGCTTCCATATTCATAAACCTTTACTCAGAGCTTGAGGTAAAGAGGACCAGAAAGGAGGTTTTTAATAGACTTCTAAAAGCTCAGTACGGTATGCTTTCCAAAAGCTCATCGGGAGATGTCATAACCAGATTTATCTCGGATATGCAAGCTTACAGATCTCTATTGGGAGACCATCTTCCTAAGCTTTTCAGAGATCCTATTACAGTAGTAGCATTACTTGGTGTGCTTTTCTACAGGGATTGGCTACTCACAACTCTATTGGGAGTTTTACTGCCCCTTTTGGCTTTTGCGGTAAGATACTTTGGTCATAAGAAAGGCAAACACATAAAACGACTTCAGGAAAGTGTAGGTATGATGACACAGAGTTTGACAAATGTGCTGAAAGGTTACGAAAACATCAAAACCTTCTCTTCTGAAAGAAAATTTCTCAGATGGTTCAAAGATTTTAACGAGAGAGTTTTTAAGGCAAGTATGAAGTCTACCTTATACTCCACTACCAACTCGGTTTTTAACTTTGCCCTGGGTTATCTCGTTGTTTCCGCTATAATCCTCTACGGTGGAGTCAGAGTAATACAGGGAGGACTTACTGCTGGTGACTTTGTATCTTATATAACCGCACTGTTTTTGATACATCAACCGCTTACAGAAGTTCAAAAAGGTCTAATGGAGGTCAGAGCAAACATACCCATACTAACAAGAATAAGGGAGCTCTTACACATACCTCAGGAAAGTTCTGGGGTTATTATCTTTCAAGGTCTGAAAGAAGGGATAAACATAAAGGACTTGAGGGTAGAACTTGGACCAGAGCTATTGCTAAAAGGTATAAATCTGGAGATCAAAAAGGGTGAAAAGATAGGTATTATAGGTCATACGGGCTCCGGAAAAACCACTTTCCTGAGGGCTCTTGCAGGACTGTTGCTCTACGAGGGAAGTATAAAGTACGACGAGGCTGAACTAAAAGAGATAAATAAGAAAAGCTTTAGAAGACACATAGGCTTTTTTACACAACAGCCTTTTATCTTTGCAGGTAGTGTAAGGGAAAACTTATTGATAGCAAAACCTAACGCCAATGACCAAGAGATAAAACAGGCTCTTGAGCTTTCTGCATGTGATTTTGTAAAGAGTCTTGAGCAACCATTGGAAGAAGGCGGTGGGAATCTTTCGGGTGGAGAAATGCAGAGACTTGCCCTTGCACGGCTGTTTTTAAAAAACCCTGATATCATCTTTCTTGATGAGGCAACTTCCTCTATGGATGTCAAAACGGAGCAAATAGTTCTAAAAAACATCTTTGAATTTTTCGAGGATAAAACCATCATTTTAGTGGCTCATAGGTTCTCCAACATACTTTTGTGTGATCGCGTGCTTGCCTTTAAAGATGGCCAAGTATTATCCCAAGGCAAACCACAGCAGGTAATACAGTCCTTCCTTGAAGATTAGCAAAAATCCTCTATCTGTTGCAAATCTTTTTTAAATGCTCTATATTATAACATACCATGGTAAAAGATGTAAATGCAAAGCTTGAAAGGTTTGTAGATAAGTGCAAGAGCATGGGATTGAAGATAACACCCCAAAGGGTTGCAGTTTACGAAGTGCTTTTAAACAGAGAGGATCATCCCACGGTGGAGGAAGTCTACAACGAGATAAAGAAAAGATACCCTTTTGTATCCCTTGCTACAGTTTACAGAACGGTTGAAACCTTAGAAGATCTCGGTTTTGTCAAGAGGGTAGCTTATTGGGGTGGTTCTGTTAGATACGATGCTAATGTAGAAGACCATCACCACCTTATATGCACCAAGTGTGGTGCTATAAAAGATGTCCGGCTAGACATAAACTGGCAGGCACCTGAGCAGATGGAAGGCTACAAAGTAGAAAAGTACTCTCTAAACATATACGGAGTCTGTCCAGCATGTCAGAAGGCAGAGAACTAAAAGCTTACACACCAGCAGAAGTAATATCCAAACTTAGTCAAGAGCTTCCCCATTGGCAATACCAAGAAGGCTATATAGTGAAGGAGTTTCACACAAAAAACTGGAAAGAAACCGTTTTTCTTGCTAATGCCATAGCTTACTTGGCGGAAGTTCATTGGCATCATCCCGATTTGGAGCTCTCTTTTAAAAAACTCAAGGTAAAGCTCAAAACACATGAGGCAGAAGGTATCACCGATAGAGACTTTAACTTGGCAAAGGAGATAGAAAGGATATCTAAAAAACCAGAATGAAAGTATACAGACTGGGTAAACAGGGACATCTGAGATCCATAACTCTCTTTCACGCTATGGCACGCCTTGGGTATAGAGGACTTATTATCACGGAACCAGCAGATACATATGTGAGCGTGGGTTACTTTGACAAAACAGAAGATATAATAGACTACGAAAAGTGCAAAAGCTTGAACATACCCGTCATTAGGCGAGAGGTGGGGGGTGGAGCGGTTTTGCTTTCTGGAGGCCAAGTCTTTTACCAGCTTATACTTGCTAAAAATCAAGTGCCCTTTAAGATAGAAGACGCTTACAGAAAATTCTCTAAGCCAGTGATAGAAACATACAGAAGGCTTGGAGTAGAAGTAATCTACAGACCCATAAACGACCTTGTGGTCAAAAGTGGTAAAAAAATAAGCGGTCAAGGTGCAGCCGATATAGGTGATAGCTTTGTTTTTGTAGGAAATGTTCTTTTGCGGTTTGATACCAAGCTCATGTCAGAGCTTTTCAAAGTTCAGGAGGAAAAGTTTAGAGATAAGCTCTACAAGAGTCTTGAAGAAAACATCACATGGGTGGAAAGAGAAACACACAAAAGCTTTTCCTACAAAGAGGTGGAAAACATACTGGTAGAAGAGTTTTCCAAGTTTATAGAATTCGAAGGCGAAGGGGAAATAAGCCAACAAGTTTTGCATCTTGCGGATGAGCTGATGCAATACCTAACCTCAGAAACTGTTCTTTTTGAAGACACGGGCAGAAAGCATAAGTTTTTAAAGATAAGAGAGGGGGTTTATGTAAAAAACGCAGTCAAGAAAGTGAAGGGGGGATTGATCAAGGCAGAGGTATGTATCAAAGAAAACATAATAGAAGATGTCAGTCTATACGGGGATTTCACTCTTGTGCCAAAAAATGCCATCAGAGAGCTTGAAAAGGAGTTAAAAGGCACAAGCTTAGATCAAGTAAAATGTAAAATAGAAAAGTTTTTGAAGAAAGCAGATATGCCAGGGGTTGAGGCAGAAGACCTGCTTGAACTTTTACTCTCTTAACCCTCTTTCTGCAGGAAGCTTTATCTTATAAAATAGCCTACCTTCTTTGCTATGGGAGTGTTTTTAGTACTTTTTTTAGTATTTTGGAGTGGTTGTTCTGTGGTGATAAAAGAAAAGCCAAAGCGTTATGAGGGTGTGTTAAAGGTTAACTGTCCTAGTCCCATATACACAAAAGGTTTTTACTGTGAAGGAGGCAAAGCGAGGAGTACTTGGGTACAACCTTGGAGTAAGGTAAAGATTACCAACCTAAAAAATCAAAAAAGTATAACTATAGCGGTTATGCGCGATGATAATGTTGAGGGGGTATGCGTTCCAGAAAAGTACAAGAGCATTCTCGGTGCGGACCCTTTCCCCGCAAAGCTTGACATAGAGAGGTGTGGAAGGGAAGGTATCACAGAATGTCCTGCAAAGATTGAAGGGTTAGCAAGCTATTACACTGAGCCTTATCACAATAGAGAAACTGCTTACGGTATTCCTTACGATATGTATGGCATGTACGCAGCTCACAGAACTCTACCTTTGGGAACCATGCTTAAGGTAATAAACACGGAAAACCACAAGGAAGTTATCGTTAAAGTTATAGACAGGGGACCCTTTAAACAGGGAAGAGTGTTAGACCTTTCTTACGGTGCAGCAAAAGAGCTGGGTATAATAAACAAAGGTGAAGTTAAGGTGGTAGCTTATGTTTTAAGATGTGGAGAGTGAATTTTGCGAACCACAGGCACAAAGGCTTTTGTGGAAACAAGCAGCGTATCTCCTACACTTAGATCATCCGCGGTATCTTTATCAACAACCACCTGCACCAGCTCAGCACCTATAGCAAGGGTTAGCACACAAACCACATCTGTGTAGTTCTTTTCCAAGAGTAAGGCATTTAAGGAAAACTTAGGTGAGCTTCTACGCGAGAAGAAAACTTCCTTAGGTGTTCCTTCTGCCAAAACTTTTCCTTCCAGCAGATACATTACTCGGTTTGCAAGCTTAAAAGCATCCTCTTTGTTATGAGAAACCATGATGGTAGTTATCCTGTAATTTTTGTGGAAGTTTTTTATCTCCTCTCTAAGAACTTGTGCTGTTTGATGGTCAAGGGCTGAAAGAGGTTCATCTAAAAGAAGTATACTTGGCTCTCTTGCCATAGCTCTCAAAAGCGCGACCCTCTGTTTTTGTCCTCCTGACAGAGAGGTGGGCTTTCTGTTGGCAAGATTTTCCATCCCCGCAGTTCTCAAAAGTTCCATGATCTTGTCTTTGTCCTTCTTTTTCATACCAAATGCTATGTTTTCAAAAACACTCATATTGGGAAAGAGAGCATAATCTTGAAAAACAAAACCCACATCTCTTTTCTGAGGTGGAAGGTTTATACCCCTTTTGGCATCAAACCAAACTTTACCCTTTACTTCTATGTAGCCTTCGTCTGGTTTTTCAAGTCCGGCTATCATACGCAAAAGTGTGGTTTTCCCACTACCAGAGGGACCAAAGACTACAAGGAAATCCTCTTCCTTTACTTCAAGCTCAGCCTCAAGGGTAAAATCTCCGCTTGTGCCATGAAGCCTTTTTTTAACCTCAAGCCTTATCAAGAGATGCTCCACCTCCTGTTTAGGATGTAAAGTGTCAAAAGGGCAAACATGGAAAAACCTAAAAGAATAAAAGCGTACAGATGAGCTGTTGAGTAATCCAGTTTGTCTACCGCATCGTATATAGCTATAGACACTACCTTAGTTTCTCCTTCTATACTTCCTCCTACCATAAGCACTACTCCAAACTCACCTACCGTGTGAGCAAAGGAAAGTGTCAAGCCTGTAAGTATAGATGCTTTCATGTTGGGAAGTATAACCATTAGGAGTGTCTTTAACTTAGACTTTCCAAGAGTCCAGCTTGCTTCTATGAGATTTTTAGGTATGGACTTGAACCCTGCGGTGAGAGGATGGATCATCATGGGCATGCTGTAGATGATAGAAGCAAGCACAATACCCTCAAAGTGAAACACGAGCTGCTTTCCGAAAAGTTTGTACCACAAATAGCCTAAAAAACCTTTTTTGTTGAAAAGCAGAAGAAGGTAAAAGCCTAAAACTGTAGGGGGAAGCACCAGAGGTAAGGAGACTATGGCCTCCAGAAGAGTATTTATTCTGTGTTTGGTGTATGCAAGATAGTAGGACAAAGGTATGCCTATAATTAGAAGTATAAGGGTTGTCCAAAAGGCGAGCTTTAAGGTAAGCCAAAAAGGAAGAAAGTCTAACTCACTCATAAGCTACCTCCAAAGCCATATACCACGGTGGTAAAAAGAGAAAAACCTTTTTATTCGGGAATATCTCCATAATCTGTGCCTGTTCTCTCAAAAGCAGCACTCTTAGGGGCACCTGTTTAACTTCTAAGTGTACTCTGCACAAGACTTTTCCCATATCTAAGTCTTTTACGACTCCTTCAAAAGTGTTTATGCAGGTGATGGGCTCTTTGGTAATCATAGGGCTTGTTTCGCTAAAGAAACACGCCACAAGCGTGCCTTCTTTGAGAAATCCCGCTTTGTTTGTTATATCCTCTAAAACTACAGAGTGTATAGTGCCTATAGGACTACTTATCTCTATGTGAGAAAGCTCGTGATCAAAATGAAGCTTTTCCACTCTTCCTTTGATTATGTTCATTTGGGTACACCAAAACCATACTTTTTGAGTATCTCTTTAGCTTTAGGCGATAGCACAAACTCATAAAAGCGCTTTGCTCCTTGTGAGTTTTCCCCCACCTTGGTAATGCCATAACCTTGCACTATAGGTTCGTGTTTGTCCTCAGGCAAAAGCCAGTATGTACCCTCCTTTTTCATGTTTTCAGACACAGCCAAAGACAAGGGTATTAGACCTACATCCGCAGAGCCAGAATAGACAAAGCTTGCAGTTTGAGATACATTTTCCCCAAACACCAGCTTGTTCTTTATTCTATCAAAGATGCCGTAGTTTTCCAGTACCTCCTTGGCAGCTTTTCCATAAGGAGCATGTTCCCAGTTGGCTATGGCAACCTTTCTCACCTTTGGGTCTAACAAAACTTGTGGAAACTTAGATGGGTCTAAATTAGCATCTTTTCTTACCCAAACCACTAACCTACCTATAGAGTAAGGTTTGGGTTTGGTTATTATGTATCCTTCTTTGTATAGCACTTGGACATACTTCATGTTTGCAGAAAAAAACAGATGGTAAGGAGCACCGTTCCTTATCTGCGCAGTGCCTTTACCCGAAGAGCCAAATATTAACTCCACTTTATCCTGTGGGTATTCCTTTTGGTAAAGCTTGGCTATTTCTGTAAGGGCGTACTGAAGGTCTGCGGCGGCAAAGACCCTTATGAGCTCTGCTCTTGAAAAAGAAAAAACTAACAAAAGAAGGAGTACAAACAGCACAGCAATACCTCCTTCACAAGCTTATTTTCTCAAAGCTTGTATTGACATGGTATCCCGGAAGGCTTTCCAAACATTCCCTATACACTTTGGAAGTCAGGGCATTTATAACCCTTTGAAAGTATCTGTCCTCTTCAAGCTCTTCTCTGTAGCAGATGCAATAATCCTCTCTTTTGACGCTTAAAAACTCAAGCCCGTGATCTACAGCAAAGAATTTTGTGGTTATACCTGCATCACCAAAGCGGTTTTTCAAGCTAAAGGCTATATCTTTGTGGCTCCCTTCCACCTCTTTGTATTTAGTGGGTTTTATTTCGCTCTTTATCTCCTCAAACACCTTTCTTGCCCCCGTACCTTTTTCCCTCAAAAGCCACACAAGAGCCGGATTTTTAAGCTCTCTGAAGCTTTTTATCTTTAAACCCTCCCTCAGAGCCACTCCCTCCTCCCAAGAAAAAAGCTGAGCAAGGCAAAAGCCCTTTCCAAGGCGCTCTCTAACTACTTTTAAGTTCTCTTCAAAACTACCCAAGTGTATGCCCGCTATATGCACATATCCTTCCTTCAAAAGTTTCAGAGCCCTCTCACTGGAAGCATGCATCACCACAAACCTAATACCCTCATCAAAAAGCTGATAAGACAGTAAATTTACGGAAATATCGCACCCGGCAAGTACATAGGTGGGTAAGGGATTTTTGTTAAAGCGCTGTATCCTACCTTTACTATAAAGCCCGTCAGGTGGCATAAAGCCGGCAGGATAAAGAACTTCTCTGTTTGATACCTTTGCGCTTATAAAGGGACCCTCTTTAAATGTTTCAAAGATTACGGGTTCTTCCTCGGGTGAAAAAAGCTCTTCCACTGTACAATCTAGAGCCCTTGCAAGTCTTATGGCGTAATCCACAGAAGGAATGGCTCTCCCGGACTCTATGGCACTTATAGTAGTTCTGGGTATCCCCGTAAGCACGGAAAGTTCCTCTTGAGATAGCCCCCTTTTGAGCCTGTAGCTTTTTACTCTATTCATGACGATATATTATATATATCTGCTAAAAAATTATCAAGACTTGTAGGGGAACTAATGGAACCATTATAATCTTTTGCATGAAATTTCTTATATTATTGTTTTTGGAGGTGCTTATGACAAGTTTGGCTTTGGCAGAGGAGCTCTACACATACAGGCTACCTAACGGCGCACAGCTCATTGTAAAAAGAAGGGATGACACTCAAGCGGTTGCCCTGCATGTATGGTTCAAGGTGGGATCTATATACGAAAACTATCAAGAAAAGGGTATGGCACACTTTTTAGAACACATGCTTTTCAACGGTTCAGAAAAGTACCCTTACGGCCAAATAGACAGGCTGGTAGAGAGTATGGGAGGCAACATAAACGCAGGTACTTCCAAGGAGTATACCTTTTATCATATAGAAATAGCAAAGCCTTACTGGAAGCCCGCTTTGGAGATCCTCTATCAGCTAACACAAAAACCACTCCTGTCTGAGGATATGATAGAAAAAGAAAAACCCATAGTTATAGAAGAGTTAAAAAGAGGTAAGGACAACCCATCAACGGTCCTATGGGAAGAGTTTGAAAAGCTCGCTTACAAAGTATCACCCTACAGATTTCCCATTATAGGCTACGAAGAGACCATACAAAAATTCACAAGAGACTCCCTTTTGAAGTTCTACAGAAATTTCTACCAGTCTAGAAACATGTACATAGTGGTGGTAGGAGATGTAGACCCAGATCAAGTAAAAGAGGAGGTTATGAACACTTTTGGCAAAGAGGAAGGTAGACCAGTTGTAAGACCCCATATACCTACAGAGCCAGAGCAGATGGGTGTCAGGTTTAAGGAGATCACGGATAGCAGACTAGAAAAGGCTTACTGGATAATAGGTTGGAGAGTTCCCCCAATAGGTTCAAAGGAGTACTACGCTTTGGTAGTGTTAGACCAGCTTTTAGGTGGTGGAAGGACTTCTGTGCTTTACAGAGAGTTAAAGGAAAAAGGCTTAGTTTATAGTGTGTACACTGGAGACTTGGCAAGACCACAGGACAACATGTATGTTATAAGTGCTACCTTTGACCCTGAAAAGTACACACAGGTTAAAGAGCGTCTAAAAGAAATTCTAAGTCAAATGAGCGTTCAGCTAACTGATGAGGAGCTGAAAAAAGCAAAGGAAAGGCTGGTAAATTCAGAGATATTTTCCTTAGAAAAGGTTTCAAGTGATGCTTACTATATAGGCTACTCAGTAACAGTTGTGGGGCTTTTAGACTACTACAAGTATTTTGAAAACAACATAAAGTCCGTTAGAAAACAGGATGTCCTGAAAGTTTTAGAGAGCTACTTAAACAAAGAGAACTACGACGAAGTACTTATGCTACCTAAAAGATGAGTGTTTTACTCTTTATACTGATATTTCTTACTTTATCTTTTGGAGGTGAAAAGGTGCATAGCCTGGTGCTTGATAATGGGGTAAGGCTAATAATCAAAGAGACTCACGGGAAGGGCATAGTTGCGGGTGTGATATTCATAAAGTCCGGTGTGCACAGAGAGAGCAAAAAAGGCATTACAAATCTTATCACCACACTTCTCACAAAAGGCACAAAAAAATACAGTTCTTATGATATAGCCAGTGCCTTTGAAGATTATGGTGGCAGTATATCTGCAAACACTACGGATGATTATTTGGAAATAGCTTTTGCTACAAAAGTAGAAGGTTTACAGAGGGGTCTTGAAGTAATAAGGAGCATGCTTTACCAGCCCGCATTTAACAAAGAAGATATCAGCAGAGAGAAGACAAACATAATAACTGCTATAAGGTCTAAAAGAGAGAGAGGATACGAGCTTGCCATGGAACATCTCAGGGCATTAACCTTTAAAGGCACTGATTACGAAGTTTCTCCTTTGGGAAAAGAGGAAGATATAAAGAGTATAACCAAGGATGATCTGATAAACAGATGGGAGGATCTGCTCAAAGGTGGGAACATAGTGGTCAGCATAGTTGGAGACATACAACCTGAGAAAGTAAAGGGCATGATAGAGCCCTTATTTTTAGAAATACCCGCAGGCACTTTTGATATGGGTGCAAAAGATACTTATATACAGACAGACCAAGTGCAGAAAGTAACAAGACCTGGTGCACAGGCAACACTGCTATGCGCTTTTAATGCCCCAAAGATGGTGGATAAGGACTACTATAGTTTTAAGGTACTCGTGAGCGCTTTGGGAAATGGTATGACTTCAAAGCTTTTCAAGGAGTTAAGAGAAAAGAAAGGATACGCTTATGCCACCTACGCTTACTATCCTACAAGGTACTTCTCTCCCAGAATGTTTGCTTATGTGGGAACTTCCCCGGAAAAAAGCCAATCCGCTTTAGAAGACCTCGTAAAAGTAGTTCAATCTTCAGAACTTACAGAAGAAGATGTAAAACTTGCCAAAAGCAAGCTCGTGGGTGATTTCCTCCTTGATCATCAAACAAGACTCAAGCAGGCATGGTATTTAGGATTTTACGAGATTATGGGCTTGGGTTGGAAGATGGACGAACTCTATCCGGAAAAAATAGAAAAAGTAAGCTATCAGGAGGTTGTTGATGCTCAGAAGAAGTATTTAGGCAAACATCAGTGTGTTGTAGTAGAGCCTTAAAAACCAAGCTCCTTCTTTAATCTTTCCGTATCCCTTATTATTATCTCACCCCTTCCCAGCTTAATTATTTCATCCTTTTCTAAGTCCTTCAAGAGTCTTGATACTACCTCTCTAACGGTCCCTATGTCTTTAGCTATATCTTCGTGCGTTAGTCTAAGAATCTTACTCTTTAGAGACTTTTCGTAAAGATACCTTATGAGCCTTTTGTCCACTCTTTTTGACAAAAGCTCGTTGAGCATAATAAACAGCTCGTAAAGGTTTTTGGCTATCATCTCAAGGACAAAGTTTCTCCAGTGAGAGTACTTTTCAAAAAACTCCCTCACGGTGCGCACATCTAAAAGAAGTCCCGTTGTATCCACTTCAGTAACCGCATAAGCCGGGTAAGGCATGTTCTTTAGTATGGAGATGTTGGTAAACATGCAAGTCTCACCTGTAGTTATGCGATATAGAAAGATCTCCCTTCCACTTTCTAAAAGCAAGTAAACCTTTAAAGAGCCTTCCAAAACTATGGGGGATGCTTGGCATAAACTCCCCGGAGATCCTACTATGGTGTTTGCTGGTAAATGTACCTTCTGAGATTTTATAGAAAGCTCTTTCTTAAAGTCCTCTGGTGCAAAAGGAAACAGTTTGTGTGCATAATAGTATATTTCTTTTTCTCTTTCTTCAACCATGCAAAAATTATAACTCTTTCAGGAGTTGAGAAAGTTTAAAAAGAGAATAGAGCTTTAGCCCTTCCTTTTCTATGTTTTCCCTTCCACCCTCTTCCCTATCAACTATACAAAAAACACCGAGCACTTCAAAACCCTCTTCTCTGCATGCTCTTACAGCTTTCAAGGAGGAACTCGCGGTGGTAACTACATCCTCAAGGACTACAACTTTTTCACCAGGCTTTAACAGTCCTTCCACCTGTTTCCCAGTGCCGTGCATCTTTTTTTCTTTGCGAACTACAAAGGGTTTTATGGGGTTTGCGTCCAGATAAGATACAAAGGCTACCGCATAAGCTATGGGGTCCGCTCCAAGAGTTAAACCACCTGCCCCATGTGGCTTTAGAGGCCTTATAGCAGAGTACATTACGCTACCTACAAGATGTATCCCTTCAGGATCAAGGGTTATCTGCTTGAGGTCAATGTAATACCTGCTGTATCTTCCCGAGGACAACTTAAATATGGGTTCATGTGCTACTCTTAGGGATCTCTCTAGGACCATCCTTTTTAGCTTCTCTTCAAGCATTGCCTCTTAGTTTTTGTTTTGCATACTCCATAAGTCCACCTGCTTTTAGTATAGCCTGAAGCTCCTGTGGGAACTTGGTAGCTGTGTACTCTTTACCCGTCGTTAGGTTTCTAACTATACCTTTATCAAGGTCAACCTCTACCTCATCTCCGTGGTTTATCTCGTCAACAGCGGAAGGAGCTTCTACTATTGGAAGACCTATGTTTATGGCGTTCCTGAAAAATATCCTTGCAAAAGACTTGGCTATAACTACAGGCACACCCGCATACTTTATGGCTATGGGTGCATGCTCTCTGGAAGAGCCCGAACCAAAGTTCCTTCCCGCAACTATTATGTCTCCCGTATGGTGTTTTTCTGCAAAATCAGGATGTTCTGAATCTTCCATGACATGTTTGGCAAGCTCCTTAGGGTCAGAGGTATTCAAGTATCTGGCAGGTATTATCTGGTCTGTATCTACATTATCGCCAAACTTCCAAACCTTTCCTTTTATAACCATGTGAAAATTATAACTTATAATAAGGTTTATAACCATGCGAGAATTTGTACATCTACACCTTCATACTCAGTATTCGCTTCTTGACGGAGCAATAAAGATAAAGGACCTGGTGCTAAAAGCCAAGGAATTGGGATACAAAGCGGTTGCCATAACGGATCACGGGAATCTTTTCGGGATTCTTGACTTCTATAGGAGCATGAAAAAGGAGGGGATAAAGCCTCTCATAGGTATGGAGGCATACTTTACCACAGGCTCACGCCACGAGAAAAGAGGAAAAGGTGCCGAAGATAACATAACAGATAGGTATAACCATCACCTGATCCTAATAGCAATGAACGATGTGGGTCTTAGAAACTTGATGGAACTTTCAAGCATATCCTACAAAGAGGGTTTTTACTATAAGCCAAGGATAGATTACGAAGTTCTAAGCCAGTATTGTGAGGGTCTTATCGCTATAACCGCGTGTCTGAAGGGTGTGCCTACTTACTATGCATCATTAGGTGATGAGGAGAAGGCAAGCTATTGGGTAAAAAAATTCAAGGATCTCTTTGGGGAAAACCTCTATCTTGAACTGCAATCTAACTCCCTTGAAGAGCAAGAAAGGGCTAACAGGGTTCTTATAAACATAGCAAGGCGCTTAGGTGTCAAATTTGTTGCTACTAACGATTCTCATTACCTAAATCCCGATGATAGACTCGCTCATCAGGTGCTAATGGCTATACAGATGAAAAAAACTCTGATGGAGATACAACAAGGTGGGAGTTTTAAGTGTGTCAACGAAGGACTGCACTTTGCAAGTTCTCAGGAGGTGTGGAAGAAGTTTGAAGGTAAGTTTGAAGGCTGGGAAAAGGCACTTCTTAACACTCTTGAAGTGGCAGAAAAAACATCAGACACCTTTGAACTCTTAGAAAGCGGAGAATACTTACTGCCAAAATACGATACGGGTGATAAGACTACCGGGGACTTTTTAAGAGAACTTGCTATAAAGGGGTTAAAACAGAGAATACAGCAGGGGCTCGCAAAAGATACCAAAGAATACTGGGATAGACTGGAGTATGAATTGGAAGTGGTCTCCAAGATGGGTTTTGAAGGCTACTTTCTAATAGTGCAGGATTTTATAAACTGGGCTAAGTCTCAAGGTATACCCGTAGGTCCCGGAAGAGGCTCTGCGTCTGGCTCCTTGCTCGCTTTTTCTCTTGGTATAACGGATGTGGACCCTATAAGGCATGGTCTTCTCTTTGAAAGATTCTTAAACCCAGATAGGGTATCCATGCCTGACATTGATGTGGACTTTTGTATGGAAAACAGGGACAGAGTTATACATTATGTAAAGAAAAAATACGGCGAGGAAAATGTAGCACAGATCATAACTTACAATGTGATGAAGGCAAAACAAACTCTGAGAGATGTAGCAAGAGCTCTGGGCATACCCTACTCTACCGCAGACACTCTTGCAAAGCTCATACCACAGGGTGATATTCAAGGCACTTGGCTTTCCTTAGAGGAGATGTACATCACACCCATAAAGGAACTCTTGGAAAAATACGGACAGCACAGAACAGACATAGAAGACAGTGTGAGCAAATTTAGAAAAATGTGCCAAGAAAACTCAGAAATAAAAACCCTTGTAGAGATAGCCCTTAAGCTTGAAGGACTCACAAGACACACATCTTTGCATGCTGCAGGAGTAGTCATTTCTCCTATACCCTTGCGCGAACGCATACCCCTTTATTACGATAAGGACAAAACCCTTGCGACGCAGTTTGACATGAGCAAGTTAGAAGAAGTGGGCCTTATAAAAATGGACTTTTTGGGGCTCAAGACCCTCACCGAGCTGAAAAGGATGAGGCAGTTAGTAGAAGAAAGACACGGAATAAGCGTAGACTACCTTAGATTACCTTTGGATGACCCTGCAGTGTATGAGCTTCTAAGAGCAGGCAACACAACAGGTGTTTTTCAGCTTGAAAGCGTAGGTATGAAAAACCTTCTCAAAAGGTTAGAACCAGATAACTTTGATGACATAGTAGCGGTATTGGCACTGTACAGACCAGGACCCCTAAAGAGCGGGCTTGTAGATAGCTATATAAACAGAAAACACGGAAAAGAGCCTGTAGAATATATATTCCCAGAGCTTGAACCTGTTCTAAAAGACACTTACGGGATCATAGTTTATCAGGAACAGGTAATGAAAATATCTCAGGTACTTTGCGGTTTTACTCCAGGTGAAGCGGATACCCTCCGAAAAGCTATAGGTAAGAAGAAAAAAGATGTTATGCAAGAAATGAAAGAGAAGTTCATAAAGGGAGCGGTAGAAAGAGACTACGACGAGCAAAAGGTAAGAAAGCTATGGGAAGACATAGAGGAATTTGCCAGCTACTCTTTTAACAAATCCCATTCGGTAGCTTACGGATACATATCTTATTGGACAGCTTACATGAAAGCACACTACCCAGAGGAGTTCTTTGTGATAAAGCTCTCCACAGAGAAAAGTGATAAAAAGTTTATAAACCTCATAAGGGATGCAAAAAACATGGGCTTTACCTTGCTACCACCTGACATAAACGAAAGCCAAGCGGACTTTACCATAGTAGAAAAAGGAAAAATAAGGTTCGGCCTTGCAAGAATAAAGGGTGTAGGAGAAGATACAGCTAAGCTCATAGTGGAATGTAGAAAGAAAAAATGGAACAGTTTAAGGGATTTTCTAAAAAGTGTAGACCAACGGAAGGTTAACAAGAGGGTGATAGAAGCTCTCATAAAAGCAGGTGCTTTTGATTTTACAGGAGAAAGTAGAGAAAGTTTGCTCTCTAACATGGATAAGACCTTAAAAAACGGTGCTATCCCCTTAGGAGATCTTTTTAGTGCAAAGGACACAAACAAGGATAACACTACAGACCCATTAAAGTACGAGAAAGAAGTGCTGGGCATTTACATATCTAAACATCCCATAGACCCCATAGAAAGACTGCTTTTTGGAAAGGTAAAAGAGCTTGAAGAACTTGAAGAGTTAGAAGAAGGCACTTACTACTTTGCGGGCGTAATCTCCGAACTTAGGGTGAAAAAGACCAAAAACGGCACTTACATGGCGAGCTTTTACCTTATGGACAAGACGGGTATAGCTTCAGCTGTAGCCTTTCCGGATATATACGAAAACAATAAAGATGTTCTAAAAGAAGATGCTCTTGTGGTCTTAAGGTGTGATGTGGAACCAGAGGAAGAATACGAAGAGATTAAGCTGATAGTTAGAGAGGTTTATAAACCAGAAGAGTTTATAAAAGGAGAAAGCATGCGCATGACGCTTGTTTTTACCAAAGAGCTTTCAGATGATGAACTAATAAAGCTAAAAAACTGTCTTATGAAGCATAATAACCAAGAGGGCAAAGAGCTTATATTAGACCTGCGCATAAACGGTTATAGAACCTTGTTGCAAGCAGATCCCAGTGTAAAGGTGATACCTTCTGCTGAGCTTTTGGAAGAGTTAAAGAATTTGGGCATCAGACTTATAGTTTAAGCAAAACTTAGGAAAACGCTTTATGTCCTCTTCCTTCTCCAAAAGTTCTATGGAAGAGCTTACAAAAGAGAGCATGTAATCTATGTTGATGTATCTAAAACTTTTTGGGCACTCTTTTAACTGTGCTTGCACCTTTTTGAGGACTCTCAAAGCGCTGTCTTTTCTTCCACATTTGTAGTGATAATAGGCTATGGCAAGCCTTATAAGTCCTTGATAGCAGTTTCTTGAAGGTTTGTCTTCTTTGGGGAAAAGTCGCCATATGTCTTCCAGCACTTCATGAGCCTCGTAAAACTTCTCTTCATCCCACAGCTTTTTAACAGTAAGAAGCATGTCTTCTTCTACACTCATCACATTTTAAACCCCAGATAAAAACCTCCAAGGAAAGCAGAAGAAAAAGCTACCTGCCTAACTATTCCGTGAATAAAGCTGCTAAAACCTTCAAACATACCTTTAAACATACTCAAAAAGGCAGACCAATGAATGTCTATTACTCCTTTACTTTTGAGCCATAGCAAAGAGAGTATGTAAAGGCCCAAGAGCATAAGGAAAATATTTAACACCCTCTTTACCGCAAAGCCTATTACAAACCCCGCAAAACCGCCATAACCTATATCTCCTACAAGCTCTTCAACGCTCATTGGTACCTAAGCACGCTGGGATTCAAGATGTCTGGATAGTTTGTAGTCATCTCGTAATCAAACAGCTGTTTTCTTATCTTTTTAAGGTCGCCTCTTTCTGGCTTAAAGGGATAGCTCTTTATGTCGCTTACTGAACTGTCGCCAAAGGGTCTGTTGCAAGCAACCTCAGTAGTTTTACCCCTACACCCTGAGGTCATGAAGGGTCTTCCACTCCAGAAGATCTCCTCAAAAGTGTCTTTGTCTATACCAAAGTGCACAACTTGTCCTTTTTCGTTGAACTTCATATCCTCGTAACGAGCTATCTTGTTGTCTATAAGGTATCTGGCAAACTGCACTCTTCTGTACTGTGGTGCAGGGCATGGCTTTTCCTTTTCCATCATGGAGCCTTCTTCTGGCCAGAAGGAAAAGAGATGAGTTCTTGCTCCTAAATCCCTAACCCTCTGGATGGTTTGTATCATCTCTTGTTCTGTTTCTCCAAGACCTACTACCAAATGGCAACCCGCATAACCATCTCCCATCACATCACAAGCCCACTCTAACACCTTCCAAAAGGTTTCCCACCTGTGAGGGCTTTTCATGGGTCTTCCTCTTAGTTTCTCAAACACCTCTGGTGTTGCGCAATCTATAGCTACGGTAACAGTATCAGCACCGAGTTTTTTGTAATCCTCCATATCTTCGTAGGTGGTCCCCGTTGCGTTTATAAGCAAAGATACGAAGATTTTATCTCCCAACTCTTCCAAGACTCTTTTGAGCACATACTTGGTATCCCTTATAGACTTTGGGTGTGTGATCTGAGCTATACAGAGCCGTTCCACATGACCTACACTTTTTGACCTTTCTATGATCTCTTCCAGTTTTACAGTGGGCCACTCTACCCTTATGAAGTTCTTCTTGGAGTATTCCATATCCCTTGCTTTCTGAAGCCCGCAATACGCACAGTCTGCATGGCACCCAGAAGGGTATGTCAAAAGCGTATTTATACAGCTAAGCTTGGTGTTTCTATAGAACTGTCCAGGAACTAAACCTAAGGTCATAGCAGCAGCCATACTTATCTGAAGATATTCGGGACTTTCCTTTTGCTCTGTGAGCTTTTCAAGCACCAATTTATTCATAACTTACCTCCTCTAAGTATTTTAATAAGGTTCCTGATGGCTTTTCCACGATGGGATATAAGGTCTTTCTCTTCTGGTTTTAGCTGTGCCATGCTCTTTTGTATACCTTCTGGCTGAAATATGGGGTCGTACCCAAAACCTTGAGAACCTATTGGTTCTGGAAGAATACTTCCTTCACACTCACCTTTTGCCCAATACCCGGCATCTCCTAAGCTAAGCACCAAAAATGCTACAAATTTGGCTTTTCTGTTTTCTACGCCTTGCATCAATCTCAACACTTTTCTTATATTGGCATCGTCCTTTGAGGTCTTGACCTCTTCTTTTCCTCCGTACTGGTGCTGGTAGAACCTGCTGGAAAAAACTCCCGGATAACCATCAAGGGCATAAACCACAAGTCCTGAATCATCTGCAAGGATAGGCATACGGTATCTTTCGTAGTAAGCTTGTGCTTTTATGTAAGCATTTTCCAAAAAACTTGAACCTACTTCCTCAACATTTATCTCTTCTTCTGGCACCTCTACTTGCATGGAATAAGCTTCCAACAGCCTTTTCATCTCTTCTGCCTTTTTGGGATTGCCAGTAGCCAAAAGGATCCTCTTTAACTCCATTGGGGCATAAAAACGGTTGAACAGCAGTTTTGAGAAACTACAGGCGAAAGACCCATTTTTTTTGCATAAGAGAAAACACCCTCCGCTGGAAAAGTGATGCCATTTACTCCCGCATGTAGCGCATACACATCTAGCTTAAACCTTTCTTCACCAGCAGGTCTAGCACAGCCTATCACCACATGAGTTAGGGGTAGCCTTTTCCTTGCATGCAGTATCACTTTTGCGCTATCTTCTGCTTTTGGTGGTGGTAGCAACTGGAACTTAGCTTTTCCATAGTAAGGCATGACTACTACTAATACTAAGGCTGAGGGTTCAAAATCCGAGATAAGGTCTATAGCTCTGTATTCTCCCAAAACTTTCCCGTAATGAAGTCCTATAATAACATGGGGCACTATGTTGTGGCTGTATTCTTTAAGATTTCTCAAAGATGTTTCGTAATCTTTTACGCCCTTGTGAGGCATTTTATAGACTTCCGCTATGGTTCTGTCATCACCTATTATGTCCAAAAGAACCGCATCCACCCGTGCTTCTTTTAAGCCTTCTGCAAGCTCCTTGCTCACAAGCCCCACATGACAGGTTAGAATCATACCAAGTTCTTCCTTTAGGTACCTCATAGCCTTCAGGAAAGGCATAAGTTCAACAACACCGTCTTTGTTAGACCCTCCTGAGATGAGAACACCCTGTATGCCTTTCTTTTTAAGTTCTTCTCCCACTTTTATAAGCTCTTCTGGTGTGGTTGCTGGTATCATGTGCCAAAGGATCTTAGAAGCACAGTGATCACACATGAGCTCGCAGTGTATTCCCGTTATGGAAATGTCCACAAACTTAGGACCGGAACTCACCTTAAAGTCATCTACCTCGTAGTGTTTAAAGCCTGGGCTATGAAAGTGTATAGTGTTGCCAAAATACCTTTTCCTTATCTCAAAACCTTCTTGAAGTTTTTCAAGGAGGGTGTGGTCCAAAGACACACCCTCGGGAAGGTCTATCAACCGCACTTTATACCCTTCTCGTTTATTACCTTAGTAAGAGCATCAACAGCAGACTGTCCTTTGAGGAGTTGGTTCACCTCTTCAGGATTGGACGGCTTTATCTTTGCTATCCACCCTGCACCGTAGGGGTCATCGTTCGCAAGAGCTGGGTTTCCCTTTAATGCTTCGTTTATCTCAACTATCTCACCCGTTAATGGAGAAGGCACAGGTCCCACCCACTTTCCACTTTCAATGGTAGCAACGCTCTTGCGCCTGTCTACTGTTTTGCCTACCTTTTTGGGTGTGTAAGCCACTAGCCTTCCAGCCATAGCAGCGGCTACAGAGGTGAGCCCTATGGTAAAAGTGCCATCACCGTTATCCTTTGCCCAGGTGAAGGCGTTAGCATCTGGGTCCACATCGTAAAGCAAGTCCTCGGGTATGTTGCACCCATTAACTACTGCCATATCTATACCTCCCATGTATGAGATTTATTAAAATATTAACACTTTATCAGCTTCCAGTGCCCTAAGGGCAAACTCGCTGGCTGGAACAATACCGTCAAGTTCTTTTACAAGGTCCTCTTCTGTAAGTCCGAGTGAATCAACCGCTTGCTTGCAAGAGTAAAACTTAACACCTGCCTGCTTGGCATCTTTCATAAAGTCATAAACCGTTTTTGGTTTTTTCCCGTTGGGAGAAAGACAGTTAGGTTCTGCAGGAACTATCCTTTGAGCCACACCGCGCTTAAGAAGGTTTGTACCATCCATGTTGAAAAACATCTCCACATCTGCATCATTAGAAGCCATAAGGGCTGCTATATAAAAAGGTGCTGCACATCTCCAAGGGGTTTTAGGACCGCTGGTCATGAGTATGACTACCTTCATGATTCTATTACCTTCCTGGCTTCTGCCTCATCTGGCACACCTACAAAAACCAATTTCCCGTCTATTATAGTAGAAGGTACAGACCTAATTATAAGCTTCTTTGCCCACATCCTACCCTCTGGCTGAGCCACATCAAGCACATCATATCTAAAACCGTATTCAGCTTGCAGTTTTTTCCAGAGCATATCTGCGTCGGGACAGGTGGCACACCATTGAGACACCAAAAGGATCACATGCTTATCCTTTGCCCCCATCATGTGCACCTCATACAGATTATGTCCCATTCGTCTATGTACTTTTTCATTTCTTCTACAGCTTTTTCACCAATGACAAGGTCTTTAATATCTCTCTCTAAGTCCGCAGGCTTTAGTTTAGCAACCCAACCATCTCCGTAAGGGTCGTAGTTTATTATATCAGGTTGTTCAAGAACTTTTTCGTTTCTTTCTACCACCTCACCCTCTATAATGGCGTTTATGGGTCCTGCCCACTTGCCACTCTCTAAAGAAGCAACAGGCTTTCCTTTCTTTATATACTTACCCGGCTCTTTTATACGCGCGTGCAAGAGCCTTCCAGCTCTTACTTGTCCTACATCAGTAAGACCCATGGTTACAGTTCCATCTTCGTTTATCCTAAACCATGTTTGTGTTTCTATGTCGTAATAAAGGTCAAGGGGTACAACGCATCCGTTGTACTCCCATTCCTTACTCGTAGGACCACTGCCAAGCCCCATTGGACCTCCTACGCAAGTCCGAGCCTTTTGAGTACGGGAAGTGGGTCTGATAGGTTGTCTTTTAGCTTCACATCGTTGGCACCGTACCCAAAAGCCAAACCGAGCAGCTGGGTAAAGTACGCAGCAGGCACATCTACATCAGGAACTCCCTTCATCATAAGCCTGTGTCTGTACATCTCAAGAGAAGCATGGCATAAGGGACACTCTGTTGCTATTATGTCTGCTCCGTTTCTTTTGGCAGTCTGGAGGATCATCATTACAAACTTTTCAGACACCATCTCATCAGACAGTGAGTGAGGTCCTCCACAACATTGGGTGTGCATGGGTTCAAACTCCACATTGGTAGCTCCTGCCGCCTCCAGCAGAGCGTTCATATAATAGGGGTGTTCGTCATCATCTGCTGTGTCTCTTTTTCTTGGTCTTACTTCTTCTTCTTGACCTCCTGCGTGCGCGTATGTCCTTGCGTAAAAGTGAGGTCTTGTGTAAAGGCATCCGTAGTAGTTAGCAACCTTGAGCCCTCTCAAAGGTCTTTTTGTCTTCTCTTTTACTTTTTGGGGTCCCGCTTCGTGATAAAACCACTCAAGTATGTGATAGGTGTGGGGTATCTTATCAAGGGAATCTACTCCACCTTCTCTAAGAAGAGCATTCACCTTTTCGTAAACGCTTCTATCCGTCTCAAGAAAATACTCGGCTCTTTGAAGTGAAAAAGAACAGCCGTTACAAGGTGCCACTATAACCTCATGCCCCTGCTTTCTTGCCAAAGACATGTTTCTGGCATTTAAAAGCATGGTGCCCATAAAAGTCACATTCTTGGACTCCATGGCACCACAGCAGTTGTAATCTTCAAGATAGTCTAGCTCTAAACCGAGCTCTTTGGCAACTATTCTAGTTGAAACATCGTAAGCTCTTGCAGCACCTTCCAAAGAACATCCTGGATAATAAGCTACTCTTTTGCCTATTACACCCATTTTAAACCTCCTTAGTGCGCTAATGCACCTTCTTCTTCCATAACTTTTCTAAGCACTTGCTTGAACCTGTTCCAGTTTTTAGTTCTTGGATGGAAAAGCATGTGTTTGGCGTTGAGCATAAGAAAACCTATGTTCATGGATTTTATAGGTTTCATGGTAAGCTCTTTGAGCCACTCGGGGGTTTCTCCTATGAAGGGTATAGGCTTTTTGAGAATGGGGTCTTTTACCACCTTGTAGCCTTGCTTCTCTATCCATCCAAAAAGAAGTTCTCCATCCTCTATCCTTCCGTATTCAAGCACCTGTTCCGTAAAGAACTTGTCAAACTTTTTGGATGGGTACTCTTCGATGAGACCTTTCTTTGCCATGGTTCTGAGGATCACCTTTAGCACCTCTTCCACAAGGACCCCTTTGGGACATCTGTGAGTGCACTTATGGCAAGATACGCACCTCCACATGACATCTGCGCGTTTTTGTAGCTCATCTATCATGCCAAGCCTTGCTAAGTATATAAAGTGCCTTGGATTGTAGCGTTCATCCCAGTAGTTATGCACAGGACACGATGCGGTACAATAAGAACACTGATAACACTGGTTTATGGTCTTTCCGTCTGGTGAGTTTATGATCTCCTTGGCAAAGTCAAGGTCATAGTCGTTTATAACTCTTGGGAGTATTATAAGGTTCCAATCTCCAGAAACATCTATACCTTCAACTACGAGCCTTTCCTTTCTTAAAATCCTCTCTGGCTCTACCAAACTCCTTTCATGTATAGCCATGTCTTATACCTCCAAAAGGTCTTCTTTTCTTATTATTCCTAACAGCCTCCTTGCCATGACACCTGCAGGTGGGAAAAAGCCTTTGGCACTGTGCATGGTAGAAAGGGTCATATAATCCACATAAGTTGCGTATATCATGGCAAGGAATATGTCCACAAAAAGGTATCCTCTCACCTTTATACCAAAATCCGTTAACTTTTCCTGTATTTGTTTGTATATACTCTCAAACTCTTCGTAAGTCTCTCCGTACATACTCCTTTTGGGTGGTTCTTCCTTCAAGAAGACCACCGCACCGCTCTCGCTTTCTGGGTCCCATATCCAACCAGTCCAAAGCACATACTCTTCAGGAAAGGTAAAGTGTAGAAGTTCCGCTGCAATATCTCTTGCGGATTTCTTGTCAACACCTCTTACCTCTTTTACGAACCTTTCTACTCTCTCTTCCCATGAGCTTGCCTTTCCATACAGAAGGTCGCTTATAGCTCTCTTTAACCTGTCTACACCCGTTTCCTCTATAATCTTCTTCCTTTTTCTTCTGCTTGCGAAGATCTTCTCAAGTATAGTTTCAAGCTCTTCTTCACTTAAGGAAGCGAGCCTTTCTTTACTCAGAAGTTGTTGAAAGAGAAGGGACTTGGCGAGGAGATCCTTGTAGAGATCTTGCACAAAATCCTCGCCTTCACCTAACATCTTTATCAGATAATCCCTAACTAAAAAGTCATCAAGAGTTGTTCCTTTAAATTTGTTCTCCATCACACACTAACCTTAGCTCCAATAAAGGATGCTGCTTCCGCCGCTGCTGCTTCACCTTCTGAGAGGGAGGACTCTATGTCTATGGGTCCCTTACAGGCACCCGCTATAAACACACCGGGCCTGTTGGATATTATGTTAGAACCAGATTCTTCGGAAGGTATGAGAAACTGGCTGTCTGGATCTTGAGCAAGACCAAGTATCTTTGCCACCTTCTTGGTACCCTCAGAAGGCTCCATACCCAAAACGAGAACCACCAAGTCCATGGGCACTTCTGCGGGTCTTTGGACTATGGTGTCTTCGTGTTTTACTCTGAGCCTTCCGTCAGCAGGGCTATAAGTTATTTCCGCTATCCTACCTCTCACATACCTTACACCGTACTTCTCTTGAGGTGCCCAGTAGAAGGGATACTCCCAAGTGCCGTAGGTTCTAACATCCATATAGTAGCAAAAGACATCAACATCTGGATAGTGCTCTCTTATTTCAGAGCCTTGCAAACCAGACAGTGCACATCCGTATCTACAGCAGTGCACATTTGTAACGCCAAGCTGTCTATCCCTTGAACCTACGCAGAAAACAAAAGCGACCCTTTTGGGTAGCTGTCCGTTGGAAGGTCTATAAAGTTTGCCTTCCCTTGAGAACATCTGTTCAAGCTCAAGGTTTGTGATGACATCAGGATAAAGACCGTATCCGAGCTCTCCCTTTCTTCTGGCATCAAAGTGTTGAAATCCGGTAGCTACCACTACAGCAGCCACTTCGTGGGTTTCACCGTTGGAAAGTTTCACTTTGAAGTTTCCTGGTTCTCCTTCGCAAGCTTCAAGTTCCGTCTTTAGCTTTACCTCTACATTGGGGTTATCTTCTACCTCTTTGATGTAAGGTCCCAACACTTGAGATGGCTTTAACTTTCTTGGGATAAGCGTGTGATAGCCCTCAAGCACGGGCCTGCCACCGAGCTTATCCTCCTTTTCAACAAGAAGGGTAGGCACACCGAGCCTACCCAGCACACTTGCTGCGCCAAGACCTGCTGGTCCACCACCGACCACTAAAACCTTCTTAGCCATGAAAAACCTCCTCTATTAGGACTTGAATAATGGCATTGCAGCAGTCGCAGAAGCCTTTGGCATACCAGTAGATGTTCTGCTGTAAGGTTCGTAAAGGTCGTATGTCTTGAAGAACTCCATGAGCTCGTCGTACTTTCCTGCCTTTTCAAGTTCCGCTATGTACTTAACAGTATCTTCCCACTCTTTTTTGAGCTCTCTCCAGTTAGTTATACCCATCTTCTCAAGGAGAGGTTCGTAAGCAGAACAGTTCCAGTAGAGCTGAACCACCTTAAAGGGATGAGCACCACACGCCAGAGCTGCGAACATTACATCAGACATAACCGCCACAGGGTAGAACATGCCGTGAGCCTTTCCTATCCACTGGTTCTTTTCAAAGGTTGTAGTGCATCCCGTATCGTGTGTGATGATCACATCAGCTTTGACCTCTTCGTATATAACTTTGAGTTTCCTTTGTATAGCAAAGGATCTTGTGAACTCTCTCTCGGTTAGTATGTGCCTGAAGCCAAAACCACAACAGTCATACCATGTGGAGTAATCCACTACCTGTGCACCCAAAGCTTGCATAACTGCCGTAGATGCCGCAGGTCTCTGACCGTTGAACACCTCAGGGTCATAAGGATAGTCGTCAGCGATCATCTTGTAGGTATGGCACGCGTTGTGTATGGCAACCCTTACATTGGACACATCTATGCCCTTTGCTTTACCTTCCTTTTCGTAGAGTTCCTTGATCTTGTACCTCATAGCGTGGACCCATTCGGAGTAATGAACCACCTCTTGAGGAATGACTATCCTCCCATCTTCCGTGAGCCTTCCGAGCTTTTTAAGTATAGGTTTTACTGCATCCCTGAGTTCTTTGTTCATTATGAGCTGTTCCCTTGTTTCTTTGTAAGAACCAAAGGATGTTCCGCAGTGTATTAAAGGATAATAACCTGTCTTCCAAGCTTGGTGCATGTTCCTGAGCCATACTGCTGCAAGAGCTACAGGGTTAGAAGTACCAGAACCGTGATAGTTCCACGCGGTGCAAGATGTTTGATGAGGTTCGTTCAGATAGTCAAGACCGAATTTATTCATAAACCAGAATACAGATGCAGGATATCCGGGTATGTTTCCACACTGTCCACAGGACTTGTGATGCCACAGTTTGTTTGTGGGTATAACCTTTATTCTCCCTGTCCTTGTGTAAACATGCACCGGCTGGTGCTCTTCAGTGATCCTATGTATTAGTATTTCACCCTTCGCCTCGAGCTCCTCCATCATCTCAAAGATATGATCGTAGTGGGCATGATACTCTTTGAGAGGGAAGGGTGGCTTCTCGGGATACATAAGGATGCTTCCTTCTTTATGATGTCCGTGTGCCATGATAAACACCTCCTTAAGTTTTTTGGGCTTCAAACCCATTCATAAGCTTACTCCTCTTCGTACATCTCTTCATAGCGCTCTTCGTTTTCTTCTACTATATCCATTATTACGTTGTAAAGGTTAGGATCAAGCTTTTCAAGCATCTCAAAGATGCCCGTCTCTCTCCAGATGGTGTACATTTCTATAGCTGTCTCCAAAGATACCTCCCAAGCTGTTTTAACGGATTTTCCTACATCGAAAGGTATTGCCATCCTCTTTGCCCTCAAATTTTCCATGTTGTCTGCCATCTTGGGACCCCAGTCTGGGAAAAAGTCAGGCTGTAGCATGTCTGCTGATAGCTGGTTTCCCGTTGTCATCACCTTCAGAAGAACCCTTCCGTAGGGTTTAAGGAGATCCTTTGTGGCTTCAAAAGCATTACGAACCGCTACTTCTCTCATTATGGCGACAAGTCCACCGGGATTGTTAACAAAGGGACAGCGTATCCAGCATGTAAAGCACTGAGAACATGCCCATATGTATTCGTGCATCATGTCATACAGAACTTCTACATCTTCTTCAAGAAACCTTTGGACTATTTCCCTAGGAGAATAATCAAAGAATCTATTTGACGGACAGGATGCTGTGCAGACACCACAGTTAAGACAGCCAAAGATGTATTCCTTGAAGCGAAAGTCTGACTTTACTTCCTCAATGATCCTCACCTTTTCTTCCCACGGAACACTTTTAGTCTTTTCCGATATGGGAAGGTTGTATCCATAAATGTGTCCATCCATAGCCTATACCTCCTTAGGCAGTTCTACATAAAAAAATGTAGGGTTTTGGTGCCTTAAGTCAATTAAGTTTTGCTTATGAGCATATAAGTATATGCTTATAAATGTTCTATAAAAAGGGGCAGAGTTAAAGAGTGATAACTGCATACTCACCACTCATCAATTTATCAAGGAAGGCAGCGCCACCTATGATCCCATCGCACAGTTCTGGGTTCACATCTTCCTTTTTGTATATTTCTGTCAAGTCAAGAGAGGGCACACACAGATATATCTTTACACCAGCTTCCTTTGCCATTTTTATAAAGTCATAAACAGTTTGTTCTACACCTGGTCTTACTTTCACCTTCTTTGCGTTATCTCTCATCAGCAAGAAACCTGCTTCCGAAGTTATTACCATTTCCACCTCATAGTCCATTGTAGTTGCCGCGGTAGCGAGGAAAAAGGGAGCTCCCGCCTGAGGGTTTATAAGTTCACCAGTTGCAGGCTCGGCTCTTTCAAAAAAAGGTACCGTCAGAATGTAGAATATAAGCTTTTCATAACCTTGTGCAGCCATATTTATCGCCTCCTTATACGAAGATAATCATAGGCTTATCTGCTTCTAACACATAGTTCATAAAGGTTGCTGCTCCCGCAGGAGGTTCAAGACCTTCTATGAGGTCTTCATATTTATATCCAAAGAGTTCCATAGTCATCTGACAGGGAATAAGTTTTACATCAGCTTCTTTACACACTTCTATAAGTTCTGGGATACTTGCAACTCCGTGTTCTTTTATGGTCTTTTTCATCATAAAGGTCATAAGGTCTGTCATGCCTGGTATTATGCCCATGATCTGAGGAGGTCCTGGAAAGACAGAAGATATGGTGTTAGTTATAGCATTCTGCATAGATGGCGGAAAAGCCATAGGCATAGCTGGATTTCCTATGGGTGCAATTTTGAGTTCGTTCATCTTTTTCTTGTGTATTATGTTTAGTCCATAAAAGGTGAAAAAGATTGCCGTTTCTATACCCAAAGAAGCGGCAGTTGATGCAAGGATCAAAGGTGGATATGCCATATCAAGCGTTCCTTTTGTAGCTATTATGGCGAGCCTTTCAGTAGCCATTTTATTCCCTCCTCATTTTTTCTTAAGGTAAAAGATTATTTTACCTCCCTCTTCAACAGTCTCTAAAAGCTCGTGCCCCGTCCTGCTACAAAAGGCAGGTATGTCCGCTTTGGCACCAGGGTCTGTAGTTATGACTTCAAGGATCTGACCAGACTGAAGCTCTTCAAGAGCTTTTTTAGTCTTAAGGACGGGAAGTGGGCAGTTAAGACCTGAAGCATCAAGTACCTTGTCTGGTGTTATTGTAGCCATGATAAGCACCTCCTATATTCTTAATAACAGTATTATAATATAGTAAACCTCTCTGCAAAATAACACAATAGTTTTTTTTAAAGTAAGTATAAGATAAGCTTATAGTGTTTGAATTCTCTCAAGTACCTTTTTGTAGCCTTCTATTAGGTCTCCTAAATCAAACCTGAATCTGTCTTTGTCAAGCTTTTCTCCAGTTTTTGCATCCCAGAGCCTGCAGGTGTCGGGTGATATCTCATCTACTATGGCGATCTTCCCATCTGGAAGCTCTCCGAACTCAAGCTTGAAGTCCACAAGCAAAAGCCCGCGCTCTTTGAAGAAATCCTTCAGTATCTCATTAACCTCCAACGCTGTCTTTTTCAGCACAGATACCTGTTCCTCCTTTAATAGTTCAAGGAGTAAGATATGCTCGTAGCAAAGCAACGGATCGTGTAAAGTATCGTTTTTGTAAAAGAATTCTACAAGAGGTTTATGGAGTAATTTCCCTTCTTCTATACCAAGCCTTTTACAAAGACTACCAGCAGTTATATTTCTTACAACCACCTCCACATCAAACCTCTTTGCTCTCCACACTAACATCTCCCTTTGGGAGAGCTTACGAATAAAATGTGTTTTTATCCCTTTTTTCTCAAGCATATCAAAGATGAGGCTAGATATGGTGTTATTGAGCTCTCCTTTACCTACTATCTGTGCCTTCTTTGTGGCATCAAAGGCGGTAGCTGTGTCTTTAAAGTAAAGTATGTACTTGTCTGGGTCTTCTGTTCTATAAACTATCTTGGCTTTACCTTCATAGACTTTATCCATAAAGTAAAATTATATGCGAGGGAGAAAACCCCTCGCAAAAAACTTAGAACTTCCAGTTGAGACCTACAGACACAGCATCCTGTGCGTTTTTACCCTGCACTATAAAGCCAAAACCCATGTTATCTGTGGCGGTAACTGTCTTTTCAAAGGCGTGTTCGTACGCCAAATCCACGCTAAAGGTTTTGGTGAACTCATAGCCAAGACCCAGAGTTATATGCTGCTCCGCGATTGCTGGGAAGCCTATAAGATTGAAGAATGCCACATTGAAGTCGCTGAAGGGTGCAGCCAAGTTGGGTATGTTGTTGGCGTTCATAAGATTCTTTGCACCACCCCTTATGGGAGACTTTCCATAGTTGTAGCCAGCCCTCAAAGCTAATTTGGGAATGGGTCTGTATTCACCACCTATAGCTATCACCCATTGGTCTTTCCATTGGAAATTTTTGTATCCCTTTGCGTTCTTCCAGTTTATCCAGCGTATGTCCATGCCTACCTTCAGGTTCTGCATAGGCTTTACACCTACACCAAAGGCAAACTCCTGGGGCTGGGTGAGCTTGAAGTCTTCAAACCTCCCATCCCCATTGCTATCAAACACCCTTTTGTAGGTCATTTCTACAGGAGTTTGATAGGTCAAACCTGCATACACAAAATCGCCCATGTTGTAAGCTAGACCCACCTGAGCACCAATACCGTAGGTTTGAGATTGTCCCCCCCCAGCGTTCCAGCAGTTGGTGGTGAAAGGCTGGCACATGTTAGCCCCCATATCCAAAGAGCCATAAGCCAAATGCACTGCACCGGATACAGAAATAGCGTCATTTACCTTATAGGCAAGGGCTGGTATTACTCTCATAAACTGGAAGGTGGTGTGCATGTTGGCAAGCCTGGGATCTTTATTTCTGTAGTCCACACCCATACCAGATACACCAAAAGCTCCTATACCGAAGGTAAGTTTGTCATTGATCTGGTGAACTATTCCCACTTCTGGTACTACAAAGGTTTTTGCTTCGCTGGTGGCGGATGCAGGTGGGTTCATGGGACCTAAAGGAGTTACATTACTCTTTGCTTTGACATGGGGCATAAAGAGTATTCCACCAAAGCTAAGGTTAAAGCCTTTATAGTAGCTCATCCATGCGGGGTTTCTGAAGATGGAGTCAGTAGGACCTACTGGCATACCAACGCCTATACCACCCATACCCCTTGAGGCTGGTGAAACTCCTATAAGATTGTCTCCGTTGGTGGCAAAAGACAGGCCTGTAAATCCAAAAAGTGCGCCCAAAAGGAGAGCCTTTCTCATCTTACTACCTCCCTTTTAAAGTCTTATCCTCATATTATAAGTGCAAAATATGCGAAGATTATTCAATTTACTTATAATCTTTTAAGGGAGCTTTATAAAAGTTGTTCTATAAGCATAACTTTTTTTTCCAAACACTCTATGAGATGGTCCATGTTTTCCCTTTTTATAAAGTATACTCTCCCGCCTATAGGTGTGTTTTCTTCTTTCATAGGCTTTACTCTTATGTAGCCAAGATCCCTGCTTGCTATGTATCCTGTTGTATAGTCTGGGTCATCACTCCAGCATATTTCCGCTATAACTCCACAGTGTATGTTTTTGGTAGCTATAGCTAAGGCATCTATAAGTCTTTCAAGGTAGAACTTTTTTATACCCCTCTCTTTTAGAGCATCTCTTGCCGCACTTCTGTTTCTCCAATCTACCCTTGATGTCCTTATACCTCTCTCTTGGTCTGGTTCTAACCTTTCTCCGCTTTCTACATCCATCAAAACCGCACCTCTCATGTTGCCTCCCTTAGGATTTGGTCCTTCCGTTAGAAGTTTTAAAGCTTTTCGTACCAGATCTTCACTTATTCCTATCTCTTTGAGTTTTTTCACCACAAAGTTATGAGCCTGTTCTACACTCTCAAAGTCATAGCTTTTTATGGGAAGGGAGCACGGTATGGTTTCTAGGTTATCAACTCTTTCAACAGTTATAACTATCTTGTCGTACCTTTTGGGTCTTTTCAGAAGCTCTGCAACAACCCGTTCAAGCTCGTAGTGGGGTATTACCCTTTCTGCACCAGATACATGCTTTCCGTCAAGTTCCGCCCTCATCCTGACACTACGCATGATCAAAAATTATATGCCTTAGTATGTCCTCGCAGGCGTTGGGATTGGCAAACATCTTTATGTTTTTTGAAAGGTCTTCTCTGTTCGTAAGAATGTGTTCAAGAGCCTTAATAATCCTTTCAAGGTTAGCGTGTTCCTGCCTTAGAACTATGCCTCCTCCCATCTGCTCTATTTCCTTAGCGTTGTAAAACTGGTGGTCTTTTGCGGAAAAGGGGAAAGGTACGAAAACAGCAGGTATGCCAAATAGGGAAAGCTCTGTTATGGTGCTTGCTCCTGCTCTTGATATAGCCACATCGCATGCTGTGTATATATACTCCATCTTGTCGCTAAAGTCAAAAACCTTAACGGGTAATTTTTTATCCCTGTAAAAATCCGACAACACAAGTTCTCTGTCTTTTTCTCCTGTAATGTGAATGCCTTGAAGAGAAAGGCGAGAAAATACATCAAGAGCCAAACGGTTAAGAAATTCAGCCCCCTGACTTCCTCCTATTATCAGAAGCACCGGCTTTGTAGGATCAAAGCCGAAAGACTCTTTTACTTGCCTTTTGTCAAGATGACTTCTTAGTAAGCCCTTTCTAACGGGAAGACCCGTCTTTATGACTTTTTCCTGAGGTAAAAAGCGCCTTGAGTGTTCAAAAGTAATAAATACTTTAGTGGCAAACCTGCTAAGAAATGTGTTTGTAGCGCTAGGAACAGAGTTCTGCTCGTGTAGGTAAAGAGGCTTTCTTTTCATGATCAGCGCCATACCTAAGGGTAGGCTCGCATAACCGCCAAAAACAATGCCACCTTTCGCAGTTTTTATGTGTCTTGTTAGCTTTAAACTCTCAAGCAGGGAGTAAACTACAGCTTTTAGCTTCTCTTTTATGCTTTTTCCTATAAAAGGATAGGATGCTACAAAATTGGCTTTGCAGGTTATGTAGTTTTTGAGCTTATACTCTATGCCCCTCTGACTGCCTACAAATTCAACATCAAAACCTTTCTCCTGCATGCACTCCAATAGGGCAAGAGCAGGAAAGAAGTGTCCCCCAGTCCCTCCTCCGGATACATAAAATTTCATACTATCTTCTGGAGAAGCTTTTCTATCCTCTTTAGCACTCTCTCTTTGGGTAGTGTGTCGCATATTATATCCACACCTACACCTTCCAGCTGGCCCGTTAAGGCTATTCTCAGAGAAGACCACACATCCTTAGCTTTCACATTTAGTTCTTTTTGGACTTCTTTGGCTATCTCCTTTATACTTTGAGCGCTCAGCTCCCTGTCCTTTGCCTTTTCCAACACTAAGGTAAGAATTTGATATACTTTTTCGTTCTCAAGTTGGTTCCATGCGTCCTCTGAGATTTCAAACTCATCAACAAAGAAAGGTCTTAACCTTTCAACAGCTTCTTTTAGTGTTTCAAAAGAGTCTCTTGTTCTTTCGAGTACTTTTCTCAGATAATTCCTATCCTCTACTTGATATCCTGCGGACTCAAGAAAGGGAAGTATTCTATCTATGAGGGTTTCTAAGTCCAGTACCTGCCTTATATAAACAGCGTTCATCCATTTGAGCTTTTCTTTGCTAAAAACAGCGGGAGATGTGTTCACATCTTTGAGGTCAAAGAGTTCTACAAGCTCTTGCTTTGTGTATATTTCTCTGCCTTCTTGTGGGGGAGACCAACCCAAAAGACAAAGGTAATTGAGCATTGCTTCAGGGATATAACCATCCTCTCTGTAGTTTTTTACAGATACCGCACCGTGTCTTTTGGAAAGCTTGCTTCTGTCCTCACCCAGGATCACAGGAAGGTGCGCAAACTGGGGTATGGGAAAACCTAAGGCTCTGTATATAAGGATCTGCTTGGGTGTGTTGGGTATGTGGTCTTCGCCCCTGATAACATGCGTTATACCCATAAGAGCGTCATCTATTACCACCACAAAGTTGTAAGTAGGTGTTCCATCACTTCTTACTATCACAAAGTCCCCAAAATCATCGGTGTTTATGGATATATGTCCTCTGATGAGGTCTTCAAACACTACATCCTGACTGTGAGGCACTTTAAAGCGTATGGTGTAAGGCTTTCCCATACTTTTTAGATGCTCCACTTCTTCCTCAGATAAGACTCTGCATTTGCCTGAATATCTGTATGCCACTCCTTTTTCTAATGCCCTTTGTCTTTCTTCTTCTAATTCCTCAGGAGAGCAAAAGCATGGGTAGGCATAACCTAACTCTACAAGCTTTTGAGCATACCGTCTGTATATGTCAAACCTTTCTGATTGTCTGTAAAACTCATCCCACTCTAAGCCTAACCAAAGAAGGTCTTGAATAAGTGTTTCTTCAAACTCCTTTGTTGACCTTTCCAGGTCCGTGTCTTCTATCCTGAGGATGAACTTACCATTATGGTGGCGTGCAAAGAGATAGCTGAAAATGGCAGTCCTTGCATTACCAAGGTGTAAGTATCCAGTAGGGCTTGGCGCAAATCTTGTTATCACCATCGCTCTTATTATAAGCTATCCATAAGCTTCATTTTTTCCTTTTCTATAAATTGCCCCAACTGTTTTCCACTTAAGCCTTTGAACTTTTCAGGGTCAATTTTTACAGTTCTTAGTTTATCAAGGTAGACTTTTACTTTTTCCTTTAGGTCCTTTTCCGTCATTAGAAGCAGTAAGAAAGGTAGAGGTTTGTTTTTTAGCAAAAGGTATATCTCTGAGTTTTTCCGTGCACTCAAAAGCTTTTCTGTTAAGTCCTTCTTGTTCTTTTTTATGTTTTCGTAAGTTTCTCTTACCCAAGCAGGCGCACTTATATCCACTAAAAAATCCATGCCTTTTTCACTCTCTTGGAGCAGGACAAGAAGATAAACCCATCCGTAATCTATCTTTTCTTTGGGAAACTCTATCCTGTGCCATGCTATTATCTCTCTTAGACTGAGAAGTTTTTTCTCAAGCTGAGGAGACCACCTTATCCCTACAAGCACCTGTTCTAACACACCGTACTTTTTGTAAAGCTCAAGTATCTCAAAGATTCTTTCTTCTCTGAGAGCTAAGCGTAGTTCATTCATGAGTCTGCCTTTGGGAGCCTTCGCTATAAGTCCTGATGATACCGCGTTTATAAGGAGTTTTTCTGTGCTTTTTGATAGCTTAAATCCCAGTCTGCCAGCAAACCGCAAGGCTCTAAGGATCCTCACTGGGTCTTCTACAAAGCTCAAAGGATGAAGCACTCTTATGAGTTTGTCCTTAAGGTCTCTTAGCCCTCCAAAGTAATCTATCAAAGTGCCAAAGCATTCGGGGTTTACACAAACCGCCATGGCGTTTATGGTAAAGTCTCTACGCAAAAGGTCTTCTTTGAGCCCCGCGTACTCTACAAAAGGATACGCACCAGGATGAGGGTAAGTTTCTCTTCTGGTTGTAGCAAACTCCAGCTTTAAACCTTTAACCTTTATGTGAGCGGTGCGGAATTCTTCAAAGGGATGATAATCCACTCCGTATTTTTCAGCAAGTCTTTGTGCAACCTTTATAGCATCCCCTTCAATCACAAAGTCTATGTCCCAGACCTCCTTTTTTAGGAGTATGTCTCTTACTACGCCTCCAACCAAGTAAGCCTTAAAGCCAAGATCCTGCGCTAAGGCTCCCACTTGCTTAGCTATGTCTTCTATATGCGCGGGTAGTTTTATTACCTTTTCATGAGCCTTCACCTCTGCCGTTTGCTCCCTGATGCCATAAAGAAGGTCCAGCCTAGTAATCACACCTACTAAGTTGGAGTTTTCTACTATGGGTATAAGTTTTTCCCCATAACGAGAAAGGATTTCTTCTGCCTGCCATATAAAGTCTTCTGGTGAAAGTTTGTGAAATTCCACTACCATAAAGTCCCTGATGCGCCCATGAGGATAGTGCTTTACCACTTTTAAAAGGTTCTTTTTATAAACTACGCCTACCAATTTGCCATTATCGTCTACAACCGGCGCGCCGGCAAAGTTCCTTTGGGAAAGTTCCAGCAAAGCATTTGAGACCTGAGTATCTTGATGGAGCACAAAAGGTGGAGATGTCATTACATCCTTCACCCTTAGGGGAGGACTTTTCCCTTCAAGCAAGGATATAAGCACTGATTTTACCCTTTCTGCATCAACTCCTTCTAACTTTACAGCGCTTGCAAAGGAATGTCCTCCACCACCTAATCTTTCAAGAACACTCTCCACATGAAACTCTCCCTTTATACTCCTCCCAAACACATATGTCTTATAGCCTGCGGACACAATGACAAAAAGAGCATCTGCAGACTTTACTTCTCTGAGCTCATAAAGGATGTGGAGTACATCAGGTGGGTAATCTTCAGACTTTAAAACCACCATGATAACTCTTTTTCCGTCTAAAAACAAAGACTCTATGGAATGTAAGTGTTTAGAAAGAATATCTAACTGCTCTTTGCTCCAAGTATCCAAAAGGTACTTGCGTATGAGTCTAAGGTTAGCACCCTTTTCAAGAAGCCAAGCTATAGCCCTTACATCTCTTGGAGTAGTCCCCTCATAGCTCAAAAAACCTGTGTCTTCGTATATGCCAAGGCTCAAAAGAGTTGCAGATGGGGCAGATACATTCATACCCTTTGATATTAGTTCTTCAACCACCAATGTGGTAGCACTTCCTACTTGGTCTACTTTCCCCTCCCAACGGTCAAGCTTTGGAGGATGGTGGTCATAGATTATCACACTCCTGACCCTCCCCTTTAGCTTTTCAAGATGTTCCTCATAGTTGGAAGTGTCCACAAGTATTAGGTCAAACTCCGGTGGGAGCTCCTCTATAATCCTGAAAAGATCCTTAAAGTCTCTAAAAACCTCACCTGCCTTTTTGGAAAGCTGTTTAGGTCTTAAAAGTTTGCTCTCGGGATAAAGAAGCTGCACTCCATAAGCGCAGGACAGGGCATCAAGGTCAGCACCCTCTTCTAAAATTATCACCTTTTCCATGCTATAATCTTAAATATGAAATTTTCAGTGGATAGGGAGGAGTTCCTTTCTGCACTTTCTAAGGCAAAGTCCGCAACGGAAAAAAAGTCTGCCCTTCCTGTGCTTAACAACTTCCTTTTGCAAGCTCAAGAAGATACCATCACCATTAAAGCAACAGACCTTGAGAACTTCCTCAGCTTTACTGTAAAAGCCGATGTATCACAAGAGGGTTCCATTGCGGTCAATGCGGATAAGTTAACCAGCGTTGTAAAAGCACTCACTTCTGCTTTTGTACACGGAGAACTTAAAGAGGGAAAGCTTTCTATAACAGGTGGTAGAAGCACCTTTCGTCTTACCGCTCTTGAGCCCGAAGACTTTCCTGAGTTTCCTCAAGTGGTGGTTTCCGCACAACTGCTGGCTAGTGAACTGGCTAAAGCCATAGATAAGACCGAGTATGCTATATCAAAGGAAGACAGCAGATATGCCCTTCAAGGTATGTACATACATGAGTATAAAGGAAAAACTCACTTTGTAGGTTCTGATGGACACAGGCTTGCTCTGTATTTTAGTGGAGTAAGCTTCCCCCTTGAACTTTTGCTTCCCAGAAAGAGCCTTAAAGTGATAGAAGGGCTTTTAAAAGGTACTATAGGTGAAGTGTTTGCAGGTAGAGATGAGTCCTTTGCTCACCTAAAAGGCGAAGATTGGGAACTTTCTGTTAGGCTATTAGAAGGAGATTATCCGGATTATCTGAGCGTTATACCTCAGAGTTTTAGCGCTGAGGTCTTAGTTGATAAAGATGAGTTCTTGGGATGTCTCAAGCGCCTTTCTGCCATAGCGGAGAGCTCTGCCTTTCCTGTAAAATTGAGCTTTCAAGATCATCTTGCCATCTTTGAAATATCCGAACCTGAATACGGGGAAGGAAGGGATGAGATGGAAGTAGATTATAATGGAGAGCCCATAGAACTTGGCTTTAACGGAAAGTATCTCATAGAAGCCTTAGAAAGTTTTGATGTAAAAAGGGTTTGGGTAAGGATTGTTGATCCGGATACCGCTGTAGTAATAGAGAGTGAGGATAAAGAGAAAGATCCCTACTTGTGCCTAGTGATGCCTATGAGGATCTAGAAAGGTATTTAAGCACAGGGTTCCTGTTGGCGTCTGCTTCCTTTATCCTTCTAACTGGTGTCCTATAAGGTGCGGACCTTATCTTTTGAGGATCTTCTCTTGCACATTTGATTATGTCTTTTAAAGCAGATGCGAAAGCATCGAGGGTGTCTAGGCTTTCTGTCTCTGTGGGCTCTATCATAAGAGCTTCCTTAACTATCAGAGGAAAGTAAACAGTAGGAGCGTAAAAACCATAGTCCAAAAGAGCCTTAGCCACATCTACCGCTCTTACATCGTATTTAGTAAGATTGCTGGCAGAGAGGACAAATTCGTGCATACAAGGTACATGCCCATAAGGATCTATAAGATGGTCCTTCAAGAGATGTCTTAGGTATCTTGCATTCAAGACTGCGTACTTGGCAACCTTACTTATTTCCTGCCCGTATATGAGTATGTAAGCAAAGGCTCTGAGCATAACTCCAAAATGTCCAAAGTAGGCAAGCAGTTTTCCTACACTTTTTGGATTCTCCCAGTTTAAAAAATACCTCTTGCCGTCAAACTCTACCTGAGGCACGGGTAGGTAAGGTTTGAGCTTTTCAGAGACACCAAGGGCACCTCCACCAGGACCACCACCACCATGGGGAGTGCCAAAGGTCTTATGAAGGTTAAAATGCATCACATCCACACCCCAAGCACCCGGCTTGGCAATACCTACAAGGGCGTTAAAGTTGGCACCATCCATGTAAAGAAGGGCATCTTTCTGGTGCAGAGCGTCCGCCATGTCCTTTATCCTTCTTTCAAAGATACCCAAGGTGTTAGGATTTGTTATCATAAGCCCTGCTGTATCTTCGTCCAGCTTTTCAGAAAAGTCCTTCCAGTCAAGCTCACCGTTGGCATCGCTTTTTACTGTGATCACCTCAAAACCGCATATGACGGCAGATGCAGGGTTAGTCCCGTGCGCAGAGTCAGGTATGAGTATTTTTCTTTTGTGTTCTTTGCCTCTATCTTTGTGATAAGCTCGTATAAGAAGAAGACCTAAGAGTTCACCTTGAGCACCAGCAGCGGGCTGAAGACAAACCTCGGAGAAACCTCCAAGCTCTTTGAGAAGCTCTTTAAGCCTGTAGATGATCTCAAGGATACCTTGAGCAAACTCTTCTGGTGTCATGGGATGAATAGATGTGAACTCTTCCCATTTTGATAGCTCCTCACATATTTTAGGATTGTACTTCATACTGCAAGAGCCAAGGGGATAAAAGTTGGTATCTACAGAATAGTTAAGCTTGGAAAGGTTAGTATAGTGTCTTATTACATCAAGCTCAGAAACTTGGGGAAAGTTAAGTTCTGGCCTAAAATAGTCTCCTAAATAATCCTCCAAGTTTATCTCGGGTACATCTAAAAACGGTAAAGAATAACCTTTCCTTCCTTCCTTTGAAAGCTCAAAAATCAACTTCATGGCTTAGCTCTTCTTTTTGGGGAGGGTGACGGGACTCGAACCCGCGACCCGTGGATCCACAGTCCACTGCTCTTCCAACTGAGCTACACCCTCCTATCCTTTTAATTATAAGTCCTAAGGGGTAAAAGGGGAGGGAAACCTCCCCAAAGAAGATAGGGAAAGTTTACTTTATGGATTCTCTGAGGTCCTTGGCAGGTCTGAAGGTTACCACCTTTCTGGCAGGTATGTTGATGACTGCGCCAGTTCTGGGATTCCTTCCCTTCCTCGCTGCCCTTTTCCTTACGGTGAATATACCAAAGCCGGGTATGGCAACCCTTTCCCCCTTCTTCAGGGATCCCGCTATGGCAGATATGGCAGCTTTTAGAGCGGCATCCGCCTGCTTTTTGGTTATGCCAGCTCCTTTTGCAACTGCAGAAACAAGCTCAGCCTTTGTCATGTCAATCCCTCCTTACAAAAGTTTTACTCGGACTATAATAATACATCAAGCTTTTGTGCTATGCAAGAGGAAATTGGAAAAAACGGGAATTTTAAGGTTGCATCCTACAATGTAAACTCAATAAATACGAGAAGGGAGCTTGTCCTGTCTTGGTTAGAAAGAAACCCCATTGATGTGCTTTGCCTTCAAGAACTCAAACTGCCTGATGAAAACTTTCCTGCAGATGACTTTATAAAGCTCGGGTATAAGTGCTACACCTACGGACAAAAAACTTACAACGGCGTAGCCATATGTGCCAAGCTTGAGCTAAAAGAGGTTTTCAGAGGTATGGGAGATCCCATTTACGATGAAGAAAAGCGGGTAATAGGTGGAAGACTAAAGGACCTGTGGATCATAAATGTTTATTTTCCTCACGGGGAGGCCCGTGGAGGTAAAAAGTTTTACTGGAAGCTTCATTTTTACGAAAGGTTCTTAAAGTTTTTACAAGAGCGCTTCAGTCCAGATGAAAAGATCATACTTTTGGGTGATATGAATGTGGCTCTTGAAGACATGGATGTTTATGATCCTGTGCTTTTAAAAGATACCATAGGAACTATGCAAGAGGAAAGACAAGCTCTTAGAAAAATTCTATCATGGGGATTTATAGATGCTTTTAGATACCTTTATCCTCAAAAAAGACAGTTTACTTGGTGGGATTACATAGGAGGCATGATTTGGAAAGACCAAGGCATGCGCATTGACTACATTTTAATAACACAACCTTTATTACCGCACCTGAGAGATGTTTATGTGGATATGTGGCCAAGAAAAAGAAGAGTTCCAAAACCATCAGACCATGCGCCCGTGATTGGAGTGTTTGAGATATGAAGGCCTTTTTTCTGGCTTTGCTGGCAAGCTTGGTATGGGCTTTAGCCCCTTCCATTTTTAAGTTAGTGGTCAAAGAAGGTGTTCCACCCTCTGTTATCTTAATATTTCACAACCTCTCTGCTTTTATTACAGCAGTTTTTATTACTGCTATACTTGGTGAATCCCCATGGGTAAATCCTAAGTACTTAATGTTTGCCTTCATTGGAGGCTTTCTTTCAGGTTTTTTAGGTCTTTACCTGTTTTTCTTAGCTTTGCGTCACGGTGATGTTTCTATTGTTTCACCAGTAGCTTCCATATCACCCCTTTGGAGTGCTATGTTTGCCCATGTACTTCTCGGTGAACCTCTAAATTGGTCAAAGATCGCTGGCATAGTACTCATAATAATAGGTGTTTCCTTGTTGTCCTTACCTTTTCAAAAGTGATAAAATACACCTTTTATGAGAGATTATAAAGAGACGCTAAACCTCCCCAAAACGGATTTTCCCATGAAAGCCAACTTACCAGAAAGGGAACCTGTCATTCTCAAAAAGTGGGAGGGTCTGTACAAAAAGTTAGAATCTGCTACTCAAGGTAGACCTCTTTTTGTGCTTCACGATGGACCTCCTTATGCTAACGGCAACATACACATAGGACATGCGCTAAACAAGGTGTTAAAAGATGTCATAAACAAATACATGCTCATGTCTGGCTACAGGATACATTACATACCCGGCTGGGACTGTCATGGACTTCCCATAGAACAGCAGGTAGAAAAAGAGCTAAAAGCCAAGAAGATAGACAAAGAAAGCATAAGCAAAGTAGAATTTAGAAGGCTTTGTAGAGAGTATGCCCAGAGGTTCGTGGATATTCAAAGAGAAGAGTTCAAAAGGTTAGGTGTACTGGGAAACTGGGAAGAGCCGTACCTAACCATGGACCCCAACTATCAAGCAAGTGAGGTGAGAGAACTCGGAAGGCTCTTTAAAAAGGGGTTTGTGATAAAGAGCAAAAAGCCCGTTTATTGGTGCATATACGATAAAACAGCAGAAGCAGAAGCAGAAGTAGAATACTACGAAAAACAGGACCCAAGTATTTATGTAAAGTTTCCTCTGGTAAATCAAAGAGACACACATCTTGTCATATGGACTACTACACCGTGGACCCTTCCAGCAAACATGGGTGTTATGGTAGGAGAAGACTATGAGTATGTCTTTTACCAAGTGGGAGATGAGACATACATAATCGCTAAGGACCTTGTTGAAGACTTTGAAAACATCACTCAGCTCAAAGGTACGGTCGTTAAAAGCGTTAAAGGGAAGGAACTTTTAGGACTTGAGTATGTATCACCTTACGGTAAGATAAACAAGGTTTATCCCTCAGAGTTTGTAGAGCTAAGCACTGGCACTGGCATAGTGCATATGGCACCGGGGCACGGTAGGGAAGACTACCTTGTGGGAATAAGGTACGGACTTGAACCCTTTGCACCTGTTGATGATGAAGGAAGATTTACGCAATCAGCGCCTGACTTTTTGAGAGGCATAAAGGTACTTGATGCCAACAAACTCATAATAGAGGACCTAAAGAGTAGAGGACTTCTGCTTTATGAAGGTAGTATTACTCACTCTTATCCCCACTGTTGGAGATGTAAAAACCCAGTTATATTCAGAGCCACATCTCAATGGTTTATAAGCATGGAGGAAAAGAGGGATGGAAAAACTCTTAGAGAATTAGCCATTGCGGAGATAGACAAAGTCAAGTGGATACCACCCTACGGAATAAACAGAATAAGGTCTATGGTGGAAACCAGACCCGATTGGTGTATATCAAGACAACGCTACTGGGGAGTTCCCATAACTGTCTTTTACTGTAAAACTTGCGGCCATTTAATAGCAGAGGAGAAGGTGTTTGAGCATGTGGCAAAACTTATAGAAAACCACCCTTACGGTGCGGATGCATGGTTTGAGTTAACGGAAAAAGAACTTCTACCAGAGGGCTATAGATGTCCCAGGTGTGGAAACAATGAGTTTGAAAAGGAAGAAGACATTCTTGATGTGTGGTTTGATTCTGGCTCTTCCCATGCGTGCGTTTTGAGGAGGATGGGTATAGAAACAGCGGACATGTACTTGGAAGGGTCTGACCAACACAGAGGATGGTTCCAGTCATCACTCCTTGAGTCTGTAGCATCTTATGGAAAAGCTCCCTATAGGTCGGTGCTTACGCACGGCTTTACCGTTGACGAGCAAGGGAGGAAGATGTCCAAATCCTTGGGTAATGTGGTTTCACCGCAAGAAGTCATAAAAGATTTGGGAGCAGACATCTTAAGGCTTTGGGTGGTATCTGAGGATTACACTCAGGATGTAAAGTTAGGTAGGTCCATACTCCAAAAAATAGTGGAAGACTATAAGAAAATAAGAAACACCTTGAGGTTTTTACTGGCTAACCTTTATGACTTTACACCAAGGGCTTTTGTTCCTTATCAACAGCTCCATCACTTTGACAGATGGATGATATCACGCCTTCAGCTCACATTAAAGGAAGTACACAAACACTACAGAGAGTATGCCTTTCATAGAGTCTACCAGCTTGTGAGGAATTTCTGCAGTGTGGAACTTTCAAGTTTATACCTTGATGTGCTAAAGGATAGGCTCTACACTTACGCACCAGATTCTTGGGAAAGAAGGTCCGCTCAGACAGTTTTGTACCAACTTCTAAAGGCTTTGACCCTATCCATAGCACCCTTTTTAAGTTTTACCGCGGAGGAGGTCTGGGAATACATAAGAAAGATAGATGAAAGTCTTGAAGAGAGCGTTTTCTTTCACAGCATACCCTATCCAGACGATAGCTTGATAGATGAAGAACTGCTCACAGATTACTCCAAGCTTGAAAAATTAAGAGATGAGGTTATGAAAGTCATAGAGATGGCGAGAAAAGATAAGCACATAAACCATCCTTACGAAGCCAAGGTTTTTCTTTGGGGTAATGGGGAGTATATGGACGTTGTAAAAAAGTACCAAGATTACATGAAGTTTTACCTCACGGTCAGCCAGGTAGAGCTATCAGAAGGTGGCTTTTACATAACCAACAGCGAGGAAGGTATGTTTGTAGGTGTGCAAAAAGCAGAGGGCAAGAAATGTCCAAGATGTTGGATGTATTACAGGGAGGCAGAGTTTGTAGGAGAACTTTGTAATAGATGCGCAACAGCAGTGGTTAAAATGGGTATGCAGGTGTAAATTATAAAAGTTTGGAGGTAGTCATGAGATACGAAAGCGTACCTATTATAGATATGCTAAAAGAGGAAAAAGGTTCCATACTTGTGTTTTCTCACGAGAATCCCGACGCAGACACTCTTGGAAGTGCTCTTGCTCTGTATCTCTTTTTGAAGAAAAAGGGTAAAAATGTTAAAGTGGGGTGTAAAGACAAAGTGCCTCACTTTCTTGATTTTCTGCCCCATTGCGAGGAGGTCATACCACTTCCTACACCTGAAGTATTTGATACGGGCATAATAGTAGATGCAAGTGGTTTTTACAGGGCAGGTACAGAAGTAAGAGCCATAAAAAAGGTGAGAATAGACCATCACATAGGAGGCGAGTTCTACTCACCATACGACTACATAGACCCCTCAGCCCCGTCCACGACGGCCATAATATACCATCTTCTTAAAACATGGGATGAGTCTGCAATAGATCAAGAAATAGCAGAATGTTTGTACGCAGGTCTTTCAACAGATACGGGCTTTTTTAAGTACTCTAACACCAACGCAGATACCTTCCAGATGGCAAAAGAACTTGTAGAAAAAGGTGCAGACCCTCATAAAGTTTATGTGATGTTTAGCGAAAGGGAATCTATTGGGAAAATGCGTCTCATTTCTAAAGCGCTTGATACCTTAACGCTCTACGAAGATGGTTTAGTAGCAGGTATTGTCATTTACGACAGGTTTTTCAAAGAGACTGGCACTACTTACCCAGACAGCGAAGGGCTCGTGAACTTTGCAAGGTCCATAGAAGGTGTAGAAGTAGCCTTTGCTCTAATAGAAAAGGCAGATGAAGGCGTATGGAAAGCATCCCTGAGGTCAAAAAATAGAGTAAATGTAGCAAGCATAGCACAGAAGCTTGGAGGAGGAGGACACAAGTACGCATCTGGATGCAAAATAAAAGCAGACTCTGCATCATCCGCCGTGGCACTCCTACTTTCTGCCATCAGAGAAGAATTAAACCAAGAGCAAGCACAACTGCAGGTACAATGCCCTACTTAGGTGTTCATGTATCCTCTGCAGGTTCCATACTAAGGACTTTTGAGAGAGCAAAACAGGTAGGAGCTGAGGTCTTTCAATTTTTCTTGAGAAGCCCAAGAGCTTGGAAAGCAAAAGACATAAGTCAGGAAGAAATAGAAACCTTCAGGAAGTTAAAAAATGGCTGGAATTCTCTTATGGTTCATGCTCCTTACCTTTTGAACCTTGCAAGTCAAGAGCTAAACTTGAGAAAAAAGTCTGTTGAAGTGTTTATTCAAGAGCTAAAACTGTGCGACCTTCTTGGAGTAGACTACTATAACTTTCATCCGGGTACTGCAAAAGGTATAAGCGATGAAGAAGGCATAAGAAACATCATAAAGAGCTTGGAGGAGGTATTTTCTGCATATACACCAAGGCACACCTGTGTGCTTTTTGAAAACACAGCAGGAGAAAAGGGAGATCTGGGTAAAAACTTTGAGGAACTCAAAAAGCTCTTAGAACCCTTCAAAGACTTGAAAGTGGGTGTATGCATAGATACATGCCATGCCTTCGCTTATGGCTATCCTATAAACACTGCAGAAGGTTTTGATGCCTTTAAAAAAGAGGCGGACAGTACGGTGGGTATAGAGAGTATAAGAGCGGTGCACTGCAACGACTCAAAAGTGCAGTTGGGTAATAAAAAAGACAGGCACGAACACATAGGTTTAGGATACATGGGTATACAGGCTTTCAGGCTTTTTCTCAAAGACCCATACTTTTCAAACTTACCTTACTACTTGGAAACGCCAAAGGAAGATGATTGGGATAGGAAAAACCTACAAACGCTAAAAAAGATCCTCTAAAAATTTGTGCATAAATTATTATAAAAGGGGGTTTGCCATGATAGATGCTTTGATAGAAGAGGTGAGCAAAAGGATCGAAGAAGGTCTTTGCGTTGAATTTCCTGACGGTAAAACCGTAGGTAAGGGTGCATGCAAAGTGAAGGTTAAAGACTCAAGTGCTGTTAGAAACATACTAAAAAACCCTGAAATGGGCTTTGGTGAAGCTTACACGAAAGGAGACATAGAATTACACGGAGACTTGGAGCGTTTTTTAATAGCCTGCGTAAGCTACTTAAAAGAGAAGGAAGGTGATAAAGGTTTTAGAAATAGCCCGCTTAGGAATGCCTTGAAAATATTAGGTGTTTTGAAGTTCGTTGAAGGAAAAGAAGTAAGAAAACACTACGACCTTGGGAACGACTTTTACAGTCTCTGGCTTGACAGTTCCATGACTTACTCGTGTGCCTTTTTCTCTTCTAAAGACCAGAGTCTGGAGGAAGCGCAGGCTGAAAAAAGGAACATAATTTACGAGAAACTACAGCTTACAGATGGTGATAAACTGCTGGATATAGGCTGTGGATGGGGTTCTATAATCCTTGAAGTACCAAAGCTCTATAATATAGAAACTGTAGGCATCACCCTTTCAAAAAATCAGTATGAGTATATAAAATCCAAAATAGAGATGGAGGGCTTAAAAGATAAAGTAAGGGTTTACCTTATGCATTATGAAGACCTGCCCCGTTTAGGAGAAAGGTTTAACAAGGTTGTTTCTGTAGGTATGTTTGAGCATGTGGGCAAAGGAAGGCACAGAACCTTCTTTAAAGTAGTCAATAAGATCATACAAGATGGGGGGATATTTTTACTCCACACTATAGGGAAGGTTCTGCCAGAGACTCAAAGTGAATGGATAAGAAAGTACATATTCCCAGGTGGCTATATACCTGCTCTTACAGAGATACTCCAAGCTACAAAAGGCTTAGGCTTTAACCTTATAGACATAGATAATTGGCGACTCCACTACTATAGAACCCTAAAAGAGTGGAGAAGAAGGTTTTACCAACACAGAGAAAAAGTTATACAAAAGTATGGTGAGGAGTTCTTCCGCATGTGGGAACTCTATCTTACATCTTCCGCTGTGTCTTTCCTAACAGCTTCTAATCATCTCTTCCAACTACTCTTTTCCAAAGGTGTGGTAAACGATTACCCTATAATGAAAAGGTACTTCTTGCCTGCTTATGAAGTGGTAAAATAGAAAACATGGTAAAGATGGATAATGTTTACAGATGGGAAGGAAGCGTAAAACTACCACAGGAAGGCGAGTTTATTAGGTTGCGGGAAGACAAACACATACATGTACCCGACCAACCCATCATACCCTTCATAGAAGGTGATGGCATAGGCTCGGAGATTATGCCTGCCATGATACACATAGTAAATACTGCTGTAGAGAAGGCTTACAGTGGTTCAAGAACTATTCACTGGGTGGAGCTTTTGGCAGGCGATAAAGCGGAGGAAAAAACAGGAAAGAGAATGCCAGAAGAAACCTTAGAGTTCTTAAAACAGGCAGTTGTAGGTATAAAGGGACCACTTGGAACACCTGTAGGAAAGGGAGGTAAGTCCCTTAACGCCATACTGCGCCAATCTATGGACTTTTACTCTGCCATAAGACCCGTCTATTGGCTTGGGCAACCTACCCCCATACCCCATCCAGAAAGGGTAAACTTAGCGGTTTTCAGGGAAAACTCTGATGATGTGTACATGTCTATAGAGTACATGCCTAAGGCTGAAAACACTGAGAAGGTCAGGAAATTTTTCATAGAAGAGATGGGGGTTTCTGAATATGCTCTTCCTGAGGATTGTGGAATTACGGTAAAACCCATGAGCGAGTATAAAACAAAAAGACATGTAAGAAAAGCATTAAGATGGGCAATAGAAAATAACAAAAAAGTGGTAGCGGTTGTAGGAAAAGGAAACATAATGAAAGCCACAGAAGGAGCCTTTATGAACTGGGCTTTTGAGGTGGCAAAAGAGCCGGAATTTGAAGGAAAAGTAATAACCGAAGGGGAGCCAAAAGATGGTCAAGTACTCATGGTCAAAGTCATCACCGACCAGATGCTCATGCAGTTAGTACTAAAGCCAGAAGCTTATGATGTAATAATCACACAGAACCTTAACGGAGATTACATATCAGACTTGGCATCTGCTCTCGTAGGAGGTCCTGGTTTTGTACCCAGTGGAAATATAGGTGATGGATACGCTCTTTTTGAAAGTACGCATGGTACCGCTTACGACATAGCGGGTAAAGGTATAGCTAATCCTCTTTCCCTTACTCTTTCCGGAGCCATGATGTTAGAATATTTAGGTTGGAAAGAGGCAAGCCATCTCATATACCATGCTGTAAGGAAAGCCATAGAGGACAAACTTGGTACACCCGACATAGCTAGTGGCTTTAGAAGGCAAGGCATAACAGCAAAAGAACTAAGTACCTTAGAGTTTGCTAAGGCTATAGCGGACAGGATTTAACGTGCATGATGTATCTCATAACAAAATTTTCTTAGCATCTGCTAAAATACCTACCAAAAAGCTAAAGGAGGTATATAATGAACTTTAAGCACGTCTTTATATGCGTAAACCAAAGACCGCCTGGACATCCCATGGGCTCTTGCGCAGAGAAAGGAAGTAGGGATATTTACCAAAAATTCATGGAAAAACTGCAGATGGACCCAGAGCTCTTTATGAGTGTAGTGATAACACCTACAGGCTGTCTTGGTCCCTGTGGAATGGGACCCACTATGGTGGTTTACCCAGAAGGTGTGTGGTACGGAAACATAAGACCAGAAGATGTAGAAGAGATAGTTAACAACCATCTTAAAAAAGACCAACCCGTAGAAAGGCTCGTAGTTTCGAAAGGTAAACCTCCAGGTATGTTTTAAGAGTTGGGGCTTTATACAGCCCCAGGTAGACCCTCTTCTTCAAATTCTATTTCAAGCTTTTCTACTGGTATTATTGTGGTTATGGCATGTTTATACACAAGGGTTTGCTGTCTCCCATCTTCTATAAGTATGGTATACAGATCAAAGGATCTGACCCTACCTTGAAGTCTCACTCCGTTTACGAGGTATATGGTCACCTTTACCCTTCTCTTCCTTGCAGTGTTTAAAAAGCTCTCCTGCAACTTATAAGGCATCTTCTAACCTCCTTTTATGTGTTCTTCTACTATACGGTAAAGCTTGTCCGCTAAAGAAATATAATAACCTGAATTCTCTAAGTTTTCAATAAGGTATATAGGGAAAACGCTTTCCCCCCAATAAGCGCCTATATAAGCTCCTACTAAGTATCCTATAGCATCTGTATCTCCTCCAAACTCTCCGTAGGAGTTTACCGCAGACCAAAAAGCGCTCATAGGATGGTCCATATGGGAAAGAAATATAAAAAGGGATAGGGGAAAGGCTTCAAAAACATAAGTGGAATTACCTATGCTGTGAATGGCTTCTTCCAGCGTTGCTTTATACTCAAGGAGTTCCTTCACTTTATCCATGTAAGTTTTGTGTTTTTTGTATTTCGCAAATAAACCAAGTGTTTCCAAAAGCTCCAACCTCTGCGAGAAATTCCTAAGGTCATGATCCCCTTTGATAAGGTAGGATATAAAAACCGCAAGCATGGCGCTGGCATCGTAAACCTCTGGGCTCCTGTGGGTCATTATGGAAACAAGCCTTGCACCCTCAGAAGCTATCATGGGTTCGTAAAAGTGAAACATCCCAACTGCTATGCATCTCAAAATACCTTCAACGCTTGCGGATGCAAAACCGGCATCTTCAAGAGATACGCCAGAAGACAGAAGGTCAAGAGCTGTTAGCAGGGCTGGGTCTGGGTATCTATGGTTTTTTTCGTCTTGCCTCCAAGCAAGCAGTCTGTTGTAGAAGTCATAGGGATCTATTGCCTTTTTGTTTACCATACTTTCAAGGAGTATAACGGTTATTTTTGTTTCGTCAGACACCTCCTGCGGTGCGGATCCGTACGCAGGACTAAGGGGATGAGGATCCACAAAACCTTCTATGGGTCCACCGTAAAAGTCGTATACTTCCTTTGCGGTTATCTCCTCCACACACTTACCTATAGCATCTCCCAGAGCTGAACCTATTATGGTTCCTATAAACTTACTCTTGAGCGTACTCATGAAGCAATTCCCTGTATATTTCTTTGGTTATATGCTTCCAATCCTTCCTACCTTCTTCTACCTCATCCAGCATATCTTCCATGCTTGCGGTAAAACCGTAATCCATAAGGCTTGGAAACTTTTCCACAAGATAATCAACAACCTTAAAGGCTATCTCCGTAGGCTTTAAATGTCCTTTTTCAGTAACTACATACCCTCTTTGTTTGAGGGTTTTCACAACAGTTGCATAAGTGGATGGTCTACCAATACCTAAGCGTTCTAATGCCTTCACAAGACTTCCCTCTGTATATCTTGGTGGGGGTTGTGTCTCTTTTTCCTCTATGTATATTCTTTTTGGTTTGAGTATATCTCCTTGTGCAAGCTCAGGAAGTTTTTTACCTTCCATCTCCTTTCCGTATATCCTCATCCAGCCTTCAAAGAGTAAGTTCTCTCCTTCAGCAAAGAACTCAAGCGTTTCATCGTTTATAGGGCTTAGACTTACATGGATCTTTTCTATTACCGCAGGCGAAGATAGGCTTGCAAGGGTTCTTGAGCTTATAAGCAAATACAGTTTTAGTTGTATATCTTCTTTGGGTTTTTTTCTTAGGCTTGTGGGTCTTATACACTCGTGTGCAGACTGAGAGAGCTTCCCACCTTTGAAATTCCTAAGTCTTCCCACATACTCTTTTCCGTAGTTCTCTTCTATAAAAGCCATGAACTCTTGAGCTTTCTCTTGGTTCATCCTGTAGCTGTCTGTTCTTGGGTATGTGATGTATCCCTCTTCGTATAGCTTTTGGGCTATCTTCTGTATCTCATTAACGCTTAAGTTGAGTCTTTTGCTACCTTCTGACTGGAGACTTGCGGTGTTAAAGGGTTTTGGTGGTTCGGATGGGGACTTTTCTTTTTTTATGGCTTTTACAACAAATAAAGCGTCCTTTAGTTTTTTCAGGTAAGGCTCTGCGTTGGAGGGCTTTTCAAACCTCTGTGGAAAAACTGCAGAGAAGCTCATACCATCCTTTAAAAAATCCACCTTTATATAGTAATACTTCTTCTTTTTAAAACTCTGAATCTGCCTTTCCCTTTCCACTATTAGTCTAAGAGCTGGAGATTGAACTCTCCCAACTGACAAACCTTTTGTCATGAATTCCTTCCACAAAAGTGGTGAAAGCTTGTATCCTATCAGTCTGTCAAGGACTCTCCTTGCAAACTGTGCGTGCACAAGGTTTAAATCTATGTCCTTAGCGGTTTGAATCGCTTTGAGTACAGAGCTTTTGGTAATTTCGTAAAACATAGCTCTGTAAATTCTGCTATTCATATTAGAAAGCTCCTGCTTTAAAAAGTAAGCTATGGCTTCTCCTTCCCTGTCAGGGTCCGTCCCTAAATAGACTTTTTGGGCATTTCTGGCAAGCTTTTTTATATTTTCCATGAGTTTCTTTTTACCTTTCAGCCACACATACTTAGGTTCTAAGGTCTTTGAGTCTACCCCAAGAGATCTTTCTGGAAGGTCCTTTATGTGTCCAAGTGTCGCCTTAACCACCCAACCTTCACCCAAATATTTAGATATGGACTTGGCTTTTGTAGGAGATTCTACTATAAAGAGCTTCATCTTTTAGTACATACCACCATTTACATGTATGACCTCTCCTGTTATGTACTCAGCCAAAGGAGAACAAAGAAAAAGCACAGCACCGGCTACATCCTCAGGCTTGCCAAATTTCCCCAAAGGTATTCTCCTTAGATACTCCTGCTTTAAGTCTTCTGGGAGAAGAGAAGTCATGTCTGTCTCTATAAAGCCCGGTGCTACCGCATTAACCGTTATGTTCCTGCTTGCCAGCTCCTTTGCCAAGCTTTTGGTAAAACCCACAAGACCCGCTTTTGTAGTGGAGTAATTGACTTGCCCCGCATTTCCTGTAAAGCCCACAACAGAAGATACATTTATGATTCTGCCCCACCTTTTTTTTACCATACCCTTTACAAAAAAAGATGTTATCAAGAAAGTGCCTGTTAGGTTCACTTTGAGCACATCTTCCCAATCTTCTAAGGACATCCTTAAAAAAAGTTTGTCCTTAGTTATGCCTGCATTGTTCACAAGTATGTCTATATCTCCTACTTGGCTTTCTACTTCTTCACAGCACGCTCTTATGGAATAAGGGTCTTCTAAGTTGATGCTCGTGCCAAAAGTAAGAACTGAGTATTTGTCAGAAAGCTCTTTTGCAGTCTCCTGGGCTCTTGATCTGTCTCTTCCTGTGATCACCACACTCGCACCTGCTGATGCAAGATACTCTGCTATTGCCTTACCTATACCCCTTGTGGAACCCGTAATGAGTGCTTTTTTCCCCGATAGGTCTATGGAAAACATAGGGATATAATATAACATGAAAAGGTAAACCTATGAGAAAGCTCTTCTTTCCGTTGGCGGTTTTACTCACAGTTGGCGCTTTGTTGGTGTTTTTTGACAAGAGCAACAAAGTAAAGGTTTTTGTGGTAGAAGAAAGACCCATAAAAAAGGTAGTTTACGCTTCTGGTTATGTAAAGCCTGTAGATTATGTAGTAGTAAGGTCTGAAGTGTCTGGATATGTACAAAAGATCATGGTAAAGGAAGGAGACAAGGTAAAGAAAGGACAGATACTTGCCATTGTAGACCCGGGATCACTAACTGCTTCCCTCCAAGAGATCGAGGAAAGACTAAAGCTCGCAGAGGACAGACTCAGAGAAGGTTCGGACTACAGAAGAAACTTGACGGAACAGGTACAGATAGCCAAAAGAAACATGGAACAAGCACAAAGGTATCTTGAAAGAAGGAAAAGCCTTGCAGAAAAGGGACTTATACCAAAAGAACAGTACGAAGAGGCAAAAAGAGCTTATGAGAATGCCAAAAGCGAGTATCAGCGAGCGCTCGCTATGTATGAGGATGCCATAGCTTCCCTTTTTTCAGAAGAAAAAACCCTTTACGCAAACAAAGAGAGGATAAAAAGGGAGATAGAAAGGTATTACATAAGAAGTCCTGTTGATGGTATAGTGCTCAATAAATATGTGGAGGTAGGGGATTATGTGAATTACATGAGTGATAACAAGCTTTTCAGCATAGGAAATGAGAAAGATAAAGAGGTAGTTCTTAATGTAGACGAAGAATACGCTTCCATGATAAAGGAAGGTATGAAAGTATTTCTTTCTCTTGACATTTATCCAGATAAGGTGTTTGAAGGTACGGTAAAGCTTGTAAAGGAGGAGCTTGACAGGAACAAAAAAACCCTTGAGGTAAGAACAAGCGCACCACTGCCTGCAGAAGTTCCAGCAGGTGCTACCGTTGAAGCTAACATATTAGTGGAAGAGAAAAAGGCTTTGGTTATACCCACATCCGCTTACAAGGACGGATTCGTTTATAAGTACGAAGGAGTTAGAAAGGTCAAAGTGCCCGTCAAGGTAGGAACTCAGGTAGATGGATACATTGAGATAATTGAGGGTTTGAAAAAAGGTGATAAGGTGCTTATAGAATGAATCACACACTCTTTATAGCTTACAAGCTCCTCCTTGAGAGAAAAAGACAAACCCTTGTTTCTGTAACGGGTGTTGCCATTGGGGTTTGTGCTCTTATAGTTATGAGCTCTCTCATGTTTGGCTTTCAGAACTACTTTATCCAGCAAGTCATAGACCTGGAAGCCCACATAAGTATAAAACCAAAAGAGTACGAAGAAGAAGACAGGATAGTAAAGAAAGCTAAACAGGATGCCATATGGGAAGTTTACGGCAACAAGCCAAAAGAAAAGGACAAGATAGTAGGTTGGAGGGACATAATCAAAGAAGTACAAAAAAGGGAAGACATTGCTGGTGTAGCGGTACATCTTGTAGCTAGAGGCATTCTCAAGTACGGTGTTAAAGAAAAACCTGTTACGCTCATAGGTATAGACCCTGATATGGAACCAAAGGCATCTGTGATAAATAGGTTTCTTGAAAACAAGAGATTGGAAAAGCTCAAGACAAACAAAGACGCTCTAATAGTAGGTAAGCTGGTAGCTAAGGACTTGGGAATAAAAGACACAGGCAAAAAGGTGATCCTATCTTTAGCAAACGGGCGTACAGCTTTGCTCAGGGTAGAGGACTTTTTCAATTCAGGCATAACTAACATAGATAACAGTAGAGTTTACATGCACATAAAAACTCTGCAAGCTCTTACAGACAGGTCTGACGAAGTGAACGAAATAGTTATAAAGGTAAAGGATGTAAACAAAGCCCAGAAGATAGCCTTAGACCTTCAAAAAAATCTCAGATACGATGTGGAGAGCTGGCAAAGAGCTTATATAAACTTCCTTCAGATATTCAAAATACAGAACCTTATAACTTATATGATAGTGTTTGCCATATTGACCGTTTCCGCCTTTGGCATTTTTAACATTATCATGATGACTGTTTTAGAAAAGAAGAAGGACATAGCTATACTTATGGCAATGGGATACAGTAGAAAAGACATACTTTTTATGTTTCTCGCACAAGGATTAGCCATAGGGTTCCTTGGAGCCATATTGGGTTTTCTTTTGGGTTACGCTCTTCAGGAGTATCTTTCTTCAGTGAAGCTTGATGTTGAAGGACTCATAAGAACTAAAGGTTTCATACTAGACAGAAGACCCATATATTACCTGTATGCCTTTATCTTCTCTATGTTCTTTTCTTTCTTTGCAAGTTTTTATCCATCTTACAGGGCAAGCAGGCTAAACCCTGTGGACATATTCAGAAGTGGCTGATGGTTTTGATAGAGCTTGTTAATGTAAAAAAGAGAGTTGGCAACGAAGAAATACTAAAAGGTGTTGACCTGAAGGTCCATAAAGGGGAATTCTTAGCGGTTGTAGGCGCCTCTGGTTCTGGGAAAAGCTCTTTGCTTTACATAATGGGACTTCTTGATTTTCCCACAGAGGGCAGAGTGTTTTTTAAGGGACAACAAGTTAGCTCCATGGACCCACAGGTGGTCTCTAAGATAAGGAACGAAAGCGTAGGCTTTGTATTTCAGTTCCACTACTTGCTTCCCGAATTTAACCTACTTGAGAATGTCATGATCCCCATGCTAAAAAAGGGCATACCAAAACGCCAGGCAGAAGAAAGGGCTCGTGAGCTTCTCAAAAGCTTAGGGCTTGATGGTAAAGAAAAGAGAAAAATCTACCAAGTATCAGGAGGTGAAATGCAAAGAACCGCCATAGCCAGAGCCTTAGCCAATAACCCAGAAGTGATATTAGCAGATGAACCTACGGGTAACTTAGATAGCAAAAACACTCAGATGGTCATACAGATACTGGAGGATATAAACAGGTCTGGCACAACTGTAGTTATGGTCACTCACGAACTTAACTTGGCAAAAAGAGCAGACAGGATAGTGCAGATGAAGGATGGACTTTTAGTGTTGTAAGAGAATTTAAAAAGCCTATATTATATAAAGTTTAATACGTCGGGTGAGAAATTCAGGAAAGCTGGAAATCTCTTAGGAAAAAAGTCTTGGTAAGGAGGGGGCTTATAATACCCCCAAACCCCACCAAGGAGGTACTAACATGGAAAATTACCTCT
>Ga0079997_113471_pt1 | contig 67270 bp, 70 predicted proteins | sample PerSpoCPS_CMetaG_FD_69200 | JGI IMG/M metagenome (GOLD analysis project Ga0079997, IMG submission 69200) | Archaeal communities from Yellowstone National Park, Wyoming, USA - Perpetual Spouter C (PS_C) MetaG (SPADES assembly) (version 2) | ecosystem: Environmental > Aquatic > Thermal springs >...
TTTCTTCACTATACACCTCGGGTGAGAAATTATTTAAACAACCAAGACTTCCTGAAAAAACTATACCCAATAGTATAACCCTGAAGGTAAGCAAGTAAAGTCGTAATATTCCTCCATCTGCTAACTCCGTTGAAAAGCTTTATCTGAGAATGCACAGCCTCTACCACTTACCTAACACCCTTCTCTGGCTTATCCTCACATACATGCACGTATTCCAAACCTCTATACCCTCTATCACCCATAAGACAAAAGCTGTCCGCAAGCGCCCTAAACCACAAACTCTTTTGATACCTTATCCTTACGGACTTCACTTCGTGATAGCTGGCAGGATGAACCCACAGGTCATAAACAACTCCATTCCTATCGCAAACAATCATTACCAAAAGCCCATAATGAACCTCTTCAAATCTTACATTCCTTTGGTAATCCCAACTGTAAATGTTTCTTTTCCTCTTTGTCCAGAATTTCTTTCCCGCAACCCTCTTTATCTTCCTTGTTTGTGCCCTGTATATGTTTGCAACTCTTAGAATAGTGCCATCAACTATCAGTTTTATTTCCTTTCCAAGTAGGATGCTTAAAATCAAGATTAGCAAGTTCATTCTCCTTCTGTATAGTTCTAAGAGTTTATAAACTCTTGCGGTTCTATATTTTCTAAACAAGTTACAGAGATGGACAGAAGGACTTGTTGGTATAAACTATTTTAGTGGGATTTGAGGTTATTATAAACCTCTGCCCACTAGGGCTCTTTGTCAGAAGGCTTTTCCAGCTTTTCTGAATTTCTCACCCAAGGTATTTTAGTTTTATAATCTACTGTATGCTAAATCCGTCGCAGGAGAGGGCGGTAAAACACTTTGGTAAACCACTTCTTATAATAGCAGGAGCAGGTTCTGGAAAAACAAGAACACTTGCTTACAAATTGGAGTACTTGGTTGACCAAAAAGATATCAGGCAAGATAGGGTATTAGTGCTTACTTTTACAAACAAGTCCGCACGGGAAATAAAAGAGAGGATAATCAAAACCTCAGGTAGAGATGTTCCATGGGTTGGGACTTTTCACTCTTTTGCTCTCAGATTACTCAAGCAAGATGGACATAGGATAGGTATCTCTCCTTCTTTTGGCATACTTGATGAGGAAGACAGAAAAAAAATACTCAAAAGCTTGTTAAAGCAAGCTGGTTTAGAGAAAGAAACCCTTTATAAAGTGGAGAGTTACATATTTTCAAGATGTGAAGACCTTAACCCTCCTCAAGATAACAAACTAGAAGAGATTTATCAAGCATACAGAGAAAGACTAAAAGCTGATAACTTGTTAGACTTCTCTGAACTGCTTTTGAGGAGCTACGAGCTCCTAAAGGACTACCCTCAAAAGTGGAGAGATTTTTTTGATTTCATCATGGTGGACGAATTTCAAGACACTAACACGGTGCAGTACCAAATACTAAAGCTTCTTGCAAAAGAAAACATTTGTGTTGTAGGGGACCCTAATCAGTGTATATACGAGTGGAGGTACGCAAGACCAGACAATTTACTTAAGTTTACGGAAGACTTTAACCCTGATATAATAAAGCTTGAGTATAACTACCGTTCAGGAAAATACATAATATCCGTTGCCAATGCGGTGCTTTCTGCGTCAAAAGCAAGATGGAAACACATGGTGCCCATGCTCAGAGCAGTAAGAGACAGCAGAGAAAAACCCATAGTAAGGCGTTTTTCCAACGAGCTTGAAGAGTCTGCGTGGATAGCGCAGGAGATCAAAAGGCTACTTGATAGGTTTAAACCTTCTGACATAGCCATACTTGTAAGAACAGGTTATCTTACAGACACCCTTGAAAGGGCTCTTTTCAACGCAAAAGTGCCTTATAAAACCGTGGGAACTGTTAGATTTTTTGAAAGAGCAGAAGTAAAGGATGCCTTAGCTTTTCTTAGAATTGCTGTAAATCCATCTGACGAGCTCTCTTTCAAAAGGTGCTTGGAAGTTGCAAAGACAGGGATAGGAAATAGATCTTTTGATAAGATAAAAGGGTATTATCAAGGAAACTGGCTTTTGGCAAGTAAAAATGCTCTAAAAGATTTGAGTGACGAGCAAAAACATAAACTTTACAAACTCATAACGGAGCTTTCAAAACTGAGTCGCCATATGGATAACTATCCCACAGCTCTCAAAGAGCTTTTAGAAAGTATAGATTATGCAGACTACATGCGCGTAAGGTATCAGAAGGATCACCAAGAGAGAAAGGAGAATATTGAAGAATTTTTGAGATTTCTTGAGGAGAAAAAAAAGGACGGATCAAGCCTTTCTGAAGTTCTTCAGGAGGTAAGTCTTATCAGTCAGGAAGAAGAGAGCTCATCCGCAGTAAGCATCATGACTATACACGCCAGTAAAGGTCTTGAATTTTCTGTAGTGTTTTTGCCAAGGCTTGAAGAGGGTATACTTCCTCACGAAAAGAGCACAAAAGACATTCAGGAACTTGAGGAAGAAAGAAGGCTTTTCTATGTTGCCATCACAAGAGCAAAAGACATGCTTTACATAACTTACACCAAGGAGAGAGGCAAAAAACCCAGCAGATTCTTGTCAGATATACCCAAGGAGTTTTTAGACCTATCTGCTTACAAAGTACCCAAACCTATGCACCACATAAAGGTAGGAGATACGGTAATGCACAGAATATTTGGAAAGGGTAGGGTGTTAGCCTTAGAAGATGAAAGGGCAAAGGTAGATTTTGGTGAAAAGGTGAAGACTATACATGTAGCTTTCTTAGAAGTGGTTTTGTAGCTCAGTCTATTACAGAACCACCCTTAAGAATGTGACCCAAAAGACCTGTCATGTTAAGAAAAACCTTTTCAAACTCAAGGACATAATACTTACCTTCCTTTTTCAAAGACCTTTCGTTTACCTGAATGTGTGCAGACGCATGCTTTATCTGTTCAAGGAAGATAAGGGCGTTTTCCTTCTTGTTAAACCTGCATGTGAAAGTCCTATAAACTTTACCTTCTGACCTTACCATTTGGCAGGCTTTGAATATACCTTCTAAAAAGGCTTTGCCCACCTCTGTGTAAAGACTTTCATCTGCTTGTAGCCTTTCCTCTTCTATGAAAAGAGCAAGTCTTAGAAGTCTGTTGGTGTAGTAATCCGCAGGCAAACCTAAAATGTTTATTGATGTGAGCCGTATGTCATTAATATTAGCATAACTAGTAATGTACTTTACCCTTTTGTCGCGCTGTGAATCTTCTTTAAACACAACCCCTTCCTTCTTTTCATTGTTAAGCTTTATCAGTATGCCTTTTATGTCATCTACACGGGATAGTTCAAACCTCCCGAAGATCTCCACATGCGGTAAGTTATACTTTTCTATAAGTTTAAGCTTTTCTCTGTAAGGCAAAAAGCCCTGCTCTCCCTTTTTCATAATGTCAAACACAAAAAACCTCACATCCTCCTTAACATAGGGTGGAGACTCTTCTACATAGGGATTTTCTGGACCTGCTACCTCTGCACACAGCACAAGATCCGGGTTTTCTTTAAAAAACTCCATGTTAATAAAGTCCTTTATCCTGTCTGTTGTGAAGGCACATATGTAACCCCCTCTTGTTAAAGCATACACATCATCTTTATGGAAGAATATCCTCGCGTTATAGCCATCCACTTTTTCTTCAACCCAAACGGGTGCGTTGAACTGCTCTGAAAGTCCGGAAGATAGTTGGAATATCCTGCCTATGTGTGGATAACCCCAAATGACAAAATCTTTGAATATAGCGGTGCCTCTTGGTACATCTTTGAAATCATCCACAAACCTAAGATAGTCCATATCCTTAAAAACTTCCGTTCTGACCCTACTCTTTTTTAAGGCTTCCTTAACAACTTCTACCTGTATCATCAACAATTCTCACTTAAGTTTATAATGTTTACTTATGAGAAAAGGTTTTACGCTTATAGAGATACTCATAGTAGTTATAATTATAGGACTTCTTGCTGCGTTGGTAGCTCCAAGGCTTGTGGGTAAACTTACCGAATCAAAAGAAAAAATAGCTAAACAGCAAATAGCTATGCTTTCAACAGCGGTGGAGCTTTTCAGGGCTGATGTGGGTAGATATCCAACAACTCAGGAAGGTTTAGAAGCACTAATAAAAAAGCCAGAAAGCGTGCCGGATAACCTTTGGAAAGGTCCGTACATAAAGGGCAACAAGCTACCTTTGGACCCTTGGGGAAATCCCTATCACTACTTTGGTCCGGAAGATCCCAAAACTAAGGAAAAGGGTGTAGATTACCTCATCATATCCTACGGCTCTGATGGCAAAGAAGGTGGAGAAGGAGAAGCAAAGGATATATCCAACGCAGACTAATTTATGAAGCTTTTTATAAACGCGACCCACTTCTATGAACATCCCAGTGGTTTGGGTGTATACACCAAAAACTTAGTTGGTGCTTTGCTAAGTATTCATGACCAGATAAAAGTTTTTACAGGAAATTCAGATATAGGATGTTCAAACCACTCATTGATAATAACACCTAAATGGATGAACCCAAGGAAGGGAACTTTTGGCCACATGCTTCGTATACTGTGGGAGAACAGCTATCTATGGATTCAAACATTAAGAGAAAATCCCCACATACTCTTTTCCACAGTTCACGAGGGAGTTATCTTACCTTTACCGCGCACAAAGCAAGTAATAACAGTGCATGATATTATTGCTCTTAAATTTCCCCAGTACTTTAAAAGACTGAGATACTACTTTACACACTTTTTACCGCTGGTAATAAAAAATTCGCAAGCAGTTGTATGCGTTTCTGAAAACACAAAAAAAGACCTGCTTGATTACTACAAACTGAGAGACAAACCGGTGTATGTAGTGTATCCTGGCTATGACAGAAATATCTTTTTCCCAAGACATAAGCCTGAGTTTACAAAGAGGTTTGGAAAGTACTTTCTCTTTGTGGGAGATATGAGACCTCACAAAAACCTTGAGAGGCTCATAAAATCTGTAAATGAGTTAAGAGACAAAAACTTCAAACTGCTGATAGTTGGGAAGAAGGATGTACGTTTCTATCCAAATCTGTGGAAGATGGTAAGAGCGTATAAGTTGGAAGAAAAGGTTCTTTTTTTAGACTATGTACCTCTTGAAGATTTACCTTATCTTTACTCGGGCGCGGAAGCTCTTGTATTTCCTTCTCTGTATGAGGGTTTTGGCTTACCTTTGATTGAAGCTATGGCTTGTGGTTGTCCAGTGATAGCTTCTGACATTCCTCCACTGAGAGAGGTGTGTGCTCAAAGTGCTTACTATGTAGACCCTTACAGTATTCATAGTATAGCAAGTGCTCTTTATCGCTTTTTAACGGATGATTTACTAAATAAAAAGCTCCGCATGTTGGGAATGGAGCATGCAAAATACTTTTCATGGGAAAGGTCTGCAGAGCAGCACATGAAGATATTTGAAGAGCTTATAACTTAGTCTTCATCAAGAAACTCTTCGCCATCTATAGTGTAATAGGGTCTTTCGTAGGTAGAATAATAGTACGGTGTATACGCAAAGAACTCTCCAGCGCATGTGTCCACACCTTTAAAGGTAGGTATGATGTGCGCTGTGTTTCTTATGTTTCTTATTTCTTCTTCGCTCATACTTTTAAGCAAAGCTATTTCCATATCAGAGTATCCTAACTCTTTTGCTCTTCTTAGCGTCTCTTGGTCAAGGATAGAATCCTTTAGTGTGTTTTCAAAATCTACTATCTCTTTTATGTTGTGTAAGAACCATCTGTCTATCTTGGTGTACTCGTGAACCTGGTCCACGGAGTAGCCTCTTCTGAAGGCGCTGGCTATATACCATACTCTGTCTGGACTGGGCGTCCTGAGGTATTTAATAAGGGTGTCTTGAGGAACATGGTCAAAGGATGGGCGTAGGAGTCCGTAAGCATCCGTCTCAAGACTTCTTATAGCTTTCATAAAGGCTTCTTTAAAAGTCCTACCTATGGCCATAACTTCGCCTACGGACTTCATCATGGTAGTAAGAGTTCTGTCCGTTTGTGGGAACTTGGCAAAGTCAAAGCGTGGGATCTTCACTACTACATAGTCTATTGAAGGTTCAAAAGATGCAGGTGTGTCCTTTGTTATATCGTTTTTTAGCTCATCAAGTGTGTATCCTACTGCTAACTTGGCTGCTACTTTTGCGATAGGAAAACCCGTAGCTTTTGAAGCCAAGGCTGAAGACCTTGAAACTCTTGGGTTCATCTCTATAACATAGAAGTCTCCATTTTCTGGATTTACAGCAAATTGGATGTTGGACCCTCCGGTATCTACACCTACCTCTCTCATGATCTCTATACACGCATCCCTTAGGATCTGATACTCTTTGTCTGTGAGAGTTTGAGCAGGTGCTACAGTTATGGAGTCTCCTGTATGCACGCCCATGGGGTCAAAGTTCTCTATAGAGCAGACAATTATCACATTATCCTTTGAGTCTCTTATGACCTCAAACTCATACTCCTTCCAACCTATAAGGGACTTATCTATGAGAACCTGATGTATAGGTGATGTGCTGAGCCCTAACTTAAGCTTCTCTTTAAACTCCTCTATATTATAAGCTATAGACCCACCAGTACCACCAAGTGTAAACGCAGGTCTTAGTATGGCAGGAAAACCTATGCCTTTTATAGCAGTGAGCCCTTCTTCTACAGAAGATACCACGGCACTTTCTGGAACTTTAAGTCCTATTTTTTGCATGGACCTTCTGAAAAGCTCTCTGTCCTCACCCTTTTTTATGGCACTGTATCTGGCACCGATCAGTTCCACAGAGTATTTTTCTAAAACTCCCTTTTCGTAGAGCTCTACAGCCAAGTTTAAAGCTGTCTGTCCACCAAGTGTGGGAAGAAGAGCGTCTGGTCTCTCCAATTTTATTACTTCTTCAAGAACATCCGCTGTAAGGGGTTCTATGTAAGTCCTGTCTGCTACACTGGGGTCAGTCATTATAGTGGCTGGGTTTGAGTTAACAAGCACTATACTGTAGCCTTCCTCTTTAAGAGCCTTACAAGCTTGAGTTCCCGAATAATCAAACTCTGCAGCCTGACCTATCACTATGGGACCAGAGCCTACGATTAGGATCTTCTTAATGTCTGTGCGCTTTGGCATTAAAGCTTATATTATAATCTTTTTCAGGAGGTTGAGAGCATGCATATAAAGAGCATACCACCAGGCAAGAACCCTCCCGAAGATATATATGTAGTTGTGGAAATTCCGCAAGACAGCCCCATCAAATACGAGCTTGATAAAGAAAGTTCTGCTATTTTTGTAGACAGGTTTCTCTTTACTGCTATGCACTATCCTTTCAACTATGGCTTTATACCTCAGACCCTTGCAGATGACGGTGACCCTATAGATGTGTTAGTAGTTTCAAGGTACCCGGTTATTCCCGGAAGTGTTATAAGGTGCAGGCCGATAGGTGGGCTTGAAATGAGGGACGAAGCAGGTATAGATACGAAGCTTTTGGCGGTTCCCCACTCAAAGGTAGATCCCACATACGATCAGATTAAGTCCGTTGATGACCTTCCCAAGGTATTGCTCGACAAGATAAAGCACTTTTTTGAGCATTACAAAGAGTTAGAACCGGGCAAATGGGTAAAAGTGGAAAGCTTTAAAGGTGTGCAGTTTGCCATAGAGGAGATAAAAAAGGGCATAGAAAACTACAAAAGGACTTCATGAGTTTAGATATACTTACGCAAGCTAAAAGGGTTTTTGATGTGGAAATACAAGAACTTACAAGATTGAAAGAGAACCTTGATGAGAGCTTTGTCAAGGCTGTGGAAATTCTTCTATCTTGCGGAGGCAAAGTTATCACCACCGGTGTGGGCAAATCTGGACATATAGCTCAGAAGATAGCTTCCACCCTTTCAAGCACAGGCACTCCCGCACACTTTTTGCACCCTTCTGAGGCACTACACGGTGATCTTGGCGTCATAGACCACAGGGATGTCCTTTTGGCTATATCAAACAGCGGAGAATCTCCAGAAGTTATATCCCTAATACCCTATGTTAAGCTTTTAAAAGTTCCCATCATAGCCATAACCAACAGGAAAGACTCAACTCTTGCTAAGTACGCGGATGTCCATATATTTTTAAATGTAAAAAAAGAAGCTTGCCCTCTTGAGCTTGCACCTACGAGCTCTTCCACAGCATCCTTGGTGGTAGGTGATGCTCTTGCCATGGTTCTTCTTCAGCTCAGAGGCTTTACTAAAGAAGACTTTGCCCTGAGGCATCCTGCAGGAAGTCTTGGTAGACGCTTAAAAGTAGTCAGAGAGCTTTACCATACGGGAGATGAAGTTCCTACAGTTTACGAAGATACCCCTATGACGGATGTGATCATAGAAATGACCAGTAAAGGCTTTGGCGCTACCACGGTAATAGACAAAAGGGGAAAGCTTGTGGGAATAATAACGGATGGAGATCTCAGGAGGTTTGTAAAAAACGGTGGAGACTTCAACACCGCCAAGGCAAAAGATGTTATGACATTGCGCCCAAAAACTGCAAAGGCTAACGAACTTGCGGCAGAAGCTCTAAAGAGGATGGAAGAGCATAAAATAACAGTGCTTATAGTTGTGGATGATGAAGGTAAACCCGAAGGTATAATACATATGCACGACATACTTAAAGCCGGTGTTTTATGAGAAAGTTGGGTGTGCTTGGTTCTACAGGTTCGGTAGGAAGCCAGACCCTTGATATTGTAAGAGCGTACAGAGAGGAGTTTCATCTTGTGGGTATAGTTGCAAAAAAAGCCTCTGAAAAACTTCTCCAACAAGCAATAGAGTTTAAACCTCACTATGTGGTATCTTACGAAGAACCTTCTAAAGATTGGTTAAACAGCCTTCCAAAAGAAACCACTTACATAAAGGGTCAGGACGGTCTCATAGAAGTCATATCCGTATCAGACTTTCTAATGAACGCCATATCAGGAATAGATGGTATCATTCCTACTTACGAAATACTCAAAAGAAACAAACGGCTTTTGGCTTCTAACAAAGAATCCATAGTTTGCCTTGGTGATCTCATTAGGGAAAAGAGGAGTTTGGTATTGCCCGTGGATAGCGAACATAACGCCCTCTTTCAGCTTCTTTCTTTTATAAGCGTAGAAGATGTAAAAAAGGTATACCTTACAGCCTCTGGTGGACCCTTTAGGGAGAGACCACTGCAGGACTTAGAAAAAGCAACTGTTGAAGAAGCCCTAAACCATCCAAGATGGAAGATGGGTGCTAAAATAACTGTAGACTCTGCAACTCTTATGAATAAAGGTATGGAGATAATAGAAGCTATAAACCTTTTTGACCTTTCTGTTGATAGCATAGAAGTGCTTATACATCCACAAAGCGTAGTTCACGGTATAGTGGAGCTAAAGGACGGTAGCTTTCTGTTTCATGTGTCCCAAACAGATATGAAAATACCCATTATGCATGCTCTGTTTTATCCCCACAGGAAGGATTATCCTTTTGAAAGGAAGAACCTGCTTGACCTTTCACCCATGAGCTTTGAACAGGTTGACAGAGAGAAGTTTAGGGCACTCTATCTGTGTAAGTGGTCTGCTCAGATGGGAGGTGCGTATGTGCCTGCTTTGGTAGGTGCAGACCAAGCTGCTGTGGAGATGTTTCTTAAAGGTTGCATAAAGTTTCTTGATATAGTGCGTGTAGTGGAAGATGTGCTTAGTATGCTAAGCTTGCCAGAACCCCAGAACTTAGAGCAAGTTTTAAGCACAATAAATTGGGCTTACGAAAGAGGTAAAGAGGTTTCCCTAAAATATGCGTGATGTACTTTTGGCTATAACTTTTGTGTTACTGGCTTTTTTACCCTTTTACATGTCTTCTTCTCCTTCTTCTGGCAGAGTAAGCTTTATAAAATTAGACCCTTCAAAATTTGAGGCTATTGAAGGAAAAGAAGGTGGTAGTTCGCATTTTATACTAAGCGGCGACCCCAAAACACTTAATCCTGTAATGGCTCAAGAAAGCACATCTACAGCGGTTATAGACTATCTGTTTACAGGGCTTACAAAGACGGACATAAAAACCATGAGAGTAGTGCCAGACCTTGCAAAAAGCTGGGAAGAGAAAGATTCAGGTAGGCTTTATATTTTTCACCTGCGCGAGGGTGTAAGATGGAGCGATGGTGTTGAGCTAACAGCTGATGATGTAATATTTACTTACAGAGATGTTTATCTCAACAAGGACATACCAAACTCAACTGCGGATATGCTAAGAGGGATTATAAAAACTCAAACGGATGCGCACAACTTTGTTCGGAAGATAGACAAGTATACGGTAGAATTTAGACTTCCCAAAAGTTTTGCACCCTTTCTTCAAGTGCTTAGCGCTCCTATTCTTCCAAAACACAAGCTGGAAAAGTATGTAAAAGAAGGAAGCTTCACCACCGCTTGGAGTGTGAATACAGACCCAAAAGAAATAGTGGGAACAGGACCGTATGTGATAAAGAGGTATGTCAAAGGGCAATTTGTAGAGTACTCTGCAAACCCTTATTACTACGATAAGGATCATGAAGGTAAAAAACTTCCTTACATAAAGAGTATGATAGGCATAATAGTACAAGACCCAGATACCGCTCTGCTTAGGTTTTCCGCAGGAGATGTAGATTATATAGGCGTCAGACCACAAGACCTTCTTTTAATGTCCCAGCTTAGATCCATAACCCTCTATGATCTTGGTCCCACACCATCTACTACTTTTCTTGTGTTCAACCAAAACCCAAAAGCTAAGATACCTTCTTATAAACTAAAATGGTTCCAAAACAGAGTTTTCAGGCAAGCTATATCCCATGCCATAGACAGAGAAGGTATATGTTATCTTGTTTATAACGGACTTGCAGAACCTCTTTACACACCTATAACACCTGCTAACAGACCTTATTATGAGGAAGGGTATTACCCTAAGTATAGCTACGATCTTAAACTTGCAAGAAAAATGTTGGAAAGTATAGGTTTTAAAGATAGAGATAAGGACGGAATTCTTGAAGATCCCCAAGGGCATAAACTTGAAATAGTTTTGCTTACCAACGCAGGAAACAAAGAGAGAGAAACCATAGGCAACATCATAAAAGAGGATCTTGAAAAGATAGGTGTAAAGGTCATATTCAGATCCATAGATTTTAACAGCTTAGTGTCAAGACTGTCCTCACCACCTTATGAATGGGAAGCTGTGATTATAGGGCTTACAGGTTCTATGGACCCTTATTTTGGTAGGAATGTGTGGCATTCCTCTGGAACTCTTCACATGTGGAACCCAAGACAGAAAAGTCCAGAAACCGCATGGGAAAAGGAGGTGGATGAACTTTTTGACAAAGGTGCGCAAGAATTAGACTTTACAAAAAGAGTGAGCATCTATAAAAAGGCCTTCTTGATAATAACCCAGGAGCAACCCATGATATTCATAGCGGTACCCAAAAGCATGTTAGCAGTTTACACCAACAGGTTTGGCAACCTCTTCCCCACAGTATGGGGGTGGTACAAAAGCGAGATGCTCTTTATCAAGTAATGAGCTCCCTTAGCCTCTCACGGAGCGCCTTGGAAGCCTCTTCCCTTATTATGTCAGCCAAGTTTATCGCAGAAAGCTGTTTTTCTACCTGATCCCTTATTACTCTCTCAATTAGTGAATCTATAGACATTTCACGCACCGTGCTTGTGAGCACACTTTCTATAAGCTTCTCAGATAGCACATCCTTTAAGTGCTCTTTTAGTAGCTTTTCTATGTCTACCTCCTTCATCTCGGGGGTTTTTTCCATGGTAGGAATTTCTGGAATTATCTCTTGCTTAGGTTCTTGAGGTAACTCTAAGGGAAAGCTCTCAAGCTCTAATTCTTGCAGAGGCTGTTCTATTTTTTGCTCCTTGAAAAGCTCATCTAAAAGCCCTATGACTTCATCAGACACCTCATAAGTTGGAGTTTCTGCCTTTGCAAGTTCTTTTATCTTTTCTATGGCTTTTGCAAGCTCTGCTTCCCTTGAGAAGGAATACTTGTTAGGAAGGTTTATTTTATCCACATCTATGGTGAAAAGGTCATCTATGAGAAGTATGTAATGTTTTTGAGCGAGTTCTTCTTTCTGAGACATTTCTACAAGGGTCTTCTGTGCCATCATACCGGAGATGGTATCAAAAACTACTATATCCGCTTGGCTTGCTTTTTCTATGGCATCTTTGAGATTTTTGATATTTGTTATCTCAAAGTCAGCACCGAGCGCCGCCTTTATGGTATCTGTAAGAGTGCTGTCAAAGGAAACGATCAGCACTCTCTTTTTATTAGCCTCTGGTGTGTAAGAAGTAGCTTCTTCCTGTTGCTTAAAAGAAGGCACCTCTAACTCTAACTCCGTATCTGGGACCTGAAAAGAAGTCTCTACTTCTTGCACAGGTTCCTCTAAAAGAGCTTGCTTTATGTTTGCTATTGCTTCTTCTCTTGCCAGTTTTACTTTCTTTTTCACTGTTATGTTGTTCATGTCAACGGGAAAAAGGTCATCAACAAGCACTATATACTTAGCAGTTTTGAATTTACTTTGATACATTTTGTTAATGTCCTCCTCCGAGATGGAACCCGAAATAGCATCGTATATGATCACATCCGCACTTTGAACTGTGTTTACCGCCTCCTCTCCATTCTTTACATCTATTACCTCGTAATCTTTGAGAACTTCTTTTATGCCTTTCACTAGGCTTTTGTCAAAGGATACAACAAGTACTTTCATGCTTTACCCCCATACTTTTTAAGTATATCATCAAGTATCCCCTTGGCTTTTTCTATACTTTCCTCCGGTATTATCCTGCTTGTGGAGAGCGTTAACCTAAGTGCTTTAATGTGGTTGATAAATTTATCATCTGTAGCTTTCAAAACCTGCTTTTCTTCTGCGGTATAAAGCAAGAAAATGCCCAGCACACAAATTAAAAAACCAGATATAAGCATGCCAAAGGCAGAAGGGTTCTCTATAAAAAAGTACGCATACTCACCTATGTTAGGTTTTTTGGTGTAAATGTATACTTCGTTGCCCTTTTTGTCCCTGTAGACCTCAGAAAAGTACATATTTTCATCAAAGAATTTAAGCACATTGTCCGTGGCTATCACCTTTCCGCTTTGGGTTTTTAGTATGATGGCAGAGTATTCGGGATACACGGACCTTAAAGTGGTATTACCACCGTAAAGGTCAAGGATGAAGTTTGCCACATTTTTGTTTATTTTCTCCTGCCTTGCTTTGATGTAAAGTTCAAAGGAACCTATGCATCCCAAAAGTATAAGAAAAATGCCTAACAAACACAAACCAGTCCCGAAAAGCTTTTTCTTCATTATCCACTTACCGTAAGCTTTTCTATGAGCAAAGAAGGAGAGCCAATGTTTGCATAAAAAGTCAAGTCTTTGCCTACACTTACCACTCCTTTCCACAACTCAAGTACATTACCACTTAAAGTGACTCCCCTCACGCTCTTCTCCTTTTTACCTCTCTTATAAATTATACCAGATGCGCCTAAAGAAAAGTCCCCAGAGACGGGGTCCACTGTGTGTAGTCCCATAAGGTCAAGCACTAAAAGCACCTCTTGATAATAACTCAGAAGTTCCTCAAGTTGGGCATCTCCGCGCTCTATGTAAAAATTGCTTATCCTACATGAAGGTAGACTTTTGAAACTGTCTCTAATAGAATTACCTGTGGGTTCTGTCTTTAGCTTATTTGCGGTGTAAAGGCTGTGAAAGAAACCTTTCAACATACCCCTATCCACAAGCACCTTTCTTCTGCTTTTTATACCTTCCGCATCAAAGGGAAAGCTCATAAAACCTTCATGCATAGTGCCATCATCAATTATGCTCAAACTCTCAGACGCAACCATCTGTCCTATTCTGTCCTTGAGTGGGGTCCTGTTTTTCAGAAGAGACTCGCCGGAGAACATGTTGCTGAAAGCTTCCAGTAGCATAGCGGATGCGGAGCGAAAAAGGACTACTGGTGTTAGCTTAGTTTCGTAAGGCTCAGGGTTTAGTAAAGATACAGCTTTAAAAACCACCTCCTGAAGCATACCATCAAGGTCCAAGTTCTTGAAACTCCTTGCTCCTCTAAAGTCGTAGGATATGGACGCATCACCCTTATGTTCCGCAACAGCGGATATGGAAGATGTATAAAAGGTAGTCTTATAGTGATACTCAAGACCGCAGGAATTATAACAGTAAACCTCTACCTCTTTTTCTTCTAAACTTATCTTTCTAACACCCTTTATCCTGTCGTCTAAATGCTTTGCCTTCTTCTCTAAGGATACAGTCAAATCTACCTTTTCTTGCAAGGAAAGGTCAGGACCATCATGCACCCAAGACTCACATTTGGGTTTCTCACAGTTGAAAGAAAAGCCCTGATCCTGAGGAGTGAGCTGGCATATCTCCATAGCTTTTTCCACACAGTCCTTTATGGCTTCTTCCTTTAGGTGTGTGGTATAAGCAAAGCCTATCCTGTTATCCCATAGCACCCTGATGCCAAGTCCAGCATCTGTAGATTGGGACAGACTCTCAAGCTTTTCCTCCGAAACTTCTACAGACTGCTTTTTTGAAGTTTCCAGATAAATCTCGTATTCAAAAGGAGGTTTTACATATTTAGAAACTATGCTTCTTATGTCTTCCATAAACATAGATTTTAACACCGCATTGTATTAAAATTCATTATGGGAGGTATTGAGAGATGCTACCTACGGAGCTTATAGACCTGATGAACAAGCTGGGTGTTTTCCCCTGTGTGCTTGGAACTACAGATAAAGAAGGAAGTATCCACATGACTTTCATAACATGGATTTACCCTGTAAGTGAGAAAATTTTGAGGTTTGCTCTGAGTTCTGGTTCAAAGAGTGCCAAGAACCTTCAGGAGACAGGAAAGGCATGCTTTATGTTTTTTTCACCCGAAAAAGCCCTTGCGTGCTACGGCAGTGTACAAATGGTGCTTGAAAGGATAGAGGAAGTAAAGTTTCCCGTTTCTGTGTTTGAAATGCGTGTAGATAGAGTTGAGAACAATCTGTTTCCGGGTGCTACCATCACTGGCATTATACCTTTTGCACATACAGGTGATCTGGAAAAGATGGTAGAGCTTGACAATGCTGTGATCGAGGCAATGCGAAGTGTATGAGACTTCTTATCCTTCTTATCTTAGGAGCTTTCTTGTCTTTTCTACCCAACTTAGATACCTACGAGTTTAGAAACGAAGAATCTTTGAGAACTGCGATAGCTTACGAGATGTTTAAAAATTCCAGTTATGCACAACCTTATCTTTTGGGAGAGCCTTATTACAGAAAGCCTCCTCTATTTAACTGGCTTATAGTACTATACTCGTGGTTTTTAGGATGGAGCGAGATCACTGGGAGGGCTGTAAGTCTTACTTTTCTTGTGCTGTGTTCTCTTCTTTTGGTGACTTTTACTCAGTATCTCTTTAGAGACTTAAAGCTATCTCTTCTTTCAGTGCTTATCTTTATAACCTTGGGAAATGTACTTTTCTTTTACGGATACCTTGCAGAGATAGACATAACCTTTACTTTCTTTGTCTTTTCCCTTATGGTGTGTGCCTATATGTGGTCCCAAAAAGACAGCATATTTTGGGTTTTGGCAACTGGCTTTCTGACGGGTTTGGGCGCACTTACAAAAGGCTTACCTTCTTATGCCTTTTATGGATTTACTCTGTTAGCTTTAAGTCTGTATAAGAAGGATTTTAGCCTGGTTTTTAGCAAAAAAGCCATGCTTTCTCACTTAACAAGCCTTCTTTTGCCAACTTTTTGGCTTTTAGACACTCATGATCCGGCTCTTTACATAAAAAACCTCTTTTACGAAAGCTTTAGCAGGGTAACAGATGATAACTTTTCAAGATGGCATCACATGATTATATTCCCTTTACTTACTTTCAAGGACACACTTCCCAACAGCTTACTCTTTCTCATCGCTATATACTTTCTTTTAAAATACAACAAGTTGGAGTTTCCTCACCCACTGAGAAAATTGTTTCTTATATTTTTTCGTAAATTACCTGCCTTATCTTATCTCCAACTCTGCTGGCAGATACATTTTACCCCTTTATCCATTACTTGTCATAGTGTTTTCTTATTACATTAGTCGTGCGTTGGAAAATGCCCACTACAAGAAGATCTTTTATACGACCGTAGGACTTACTCTAATTTTTAGGGTCCTTTACGGATTTTTCTTCTTCCCGTATTATAACGAAAGGGAGAGCTCCAGAAAGGTTATTGCCACCAAGATAATACGTGTTATTGATCTGAGAAAACCTATCCAGTGTGAATGTCCCCAGGAACTATCTGTATGCCTGTACATAGGTCTTGCTAAAGGTGAGCCTCTCAAAAGAAACATCCCTGATGCGGTTTATTCCATAAGCTGTACAGAAAAAACAAAAGGCGAAACCCTTTTGCGCTTTAACATAAACAGGTCTTATTATATAAATTTAGTGAAATCCCCCCTCACTAGTAGTTCACAACATGAGTGATTTTACAAAGGCAGGTCTTTAGCCACCAACTTTTGTAACTTTCTTAGTGTGTTATTTGAGTATCAAGGGTTGAGTTTTTAGAACAGCCTCGATCAAGATCATCCCCTTGTGAGGAGGGAGTTAGAAAGGATAAGGAAAGAACTGGAGCCTTATCTCTTATAGAACACAGGCTAAACTCAGTGATAGAATTTATAGAGTAAAAAGTCTATAATATAAATCATCCCTTTTTGAAAGGAGGTTCTTATGGCAAAGGGAACGGTAGCTTATAAAATAATTGAAAGCCATTTGGTGAGCGGAAAGCTCATTCCCGGCGAGGAGATAGCTATAAAGATAGACCAAACACTTACGCAGGATGCAACAGGAACCATGGCTTACCTTCAATTTGAAGCTATGGGTGTGGATAGGGTAAAGACGGAGCTTTCTGTAAGTTATATAGACCACAACATGCTTCAGACAGACTTTAGAAATCCTGATGATCATAAGTATCTTATGAGCGTCGCCAAGCGCTATGGTATATACCTTTCAAAACCGGGTAACGGTATATGCCATCAGGTGCATTTGGAAAGGTTCGCAAAACCCGGTAAAACTCTTCTTGGTTCTGACTCTCATACTCCAACTTCTGGTGGAGTTGGCATGCTTGCCATAGGTGCGGGAGGGCTTGATGTGGCTGCTGCCATGGCAGGTGAGCCCTTTTACATGAAGATGCCCAAGATAGTGGGTGTGAAGCTCACAGGAAAGCTTCCCGAGTGGGTAACAGCCAAAGACATAATTCTTGAGCTTTTAAGAAGGCTTACGGTAAAGGGTGGTGTAGGCAAGATATTTGAATACTTTGGTGAAGGCATAAAAGAGCTTTCTGTCCCCGAGAGGTCAACTATAACTAACATGGGTGCAGAGCTTGGGGCAACTACTTCCATCTTCCCCTCTGATGAGATAACAAGAGATTATCTTAAAGCTCAGGGAAGGGAGCAGGACTGGATGGAGCTTCTACCAGACCCATCTGCAGAGTATGATGAGATGGTAGAAATTAATCTTTCAGAGCTTGAGCCTCTCATAGCATGTCCCCATTCTCCTGATAATGTAGTGCCAGTAAGGGAAGTAGAAGGTGTAAAAGTAGACCAAGTAGTTATAGGCTCTTGCACTAACTCTTCCTTTGTAGACCTGACGCGTGCAGGGAAGATGTTAGAGGGTAGAAAGGTGCATCCCGATGTGGTGTTTGCCGTGGCTCCAGGTTCCAAACAGGCTCTTGAACTTATAACTCAGAATGGCATACTCCTGAACTTTTTAAAGGCAGGAGCAAGGATATTAGAAAGCGCTTGCGGACCCTGTATAGGAATGGGTTATGCACCTCCAAGCGGCGGTGTATCGGTAAGGAGCTTCAACAGAAATTTTGAGGGAAGGTCTGGTACTCCAGATGCAAAAGTGTATTTGGCATCACCTGAAGTGTGCGTTGCCTGTGCCATAGCAGGAGAGATCATAGACCCAAGAAAGCTCGCTCAAAAAGAAGGTATAAAGTGGATAAAAGTACAAATGCCAGAGAAGTTCCCGTACGGAGACGAAGCCATCATAGAACCATTGCCAGAGGAAGAAGCTAAAAATGTAGAAATATACAGAGGACCTAACATAGTGCCACTGCCAGAGTTTGACGAACTTCCTCAGTTCATAGAAGGTGAAGTATCTCTTATAGTAGGTGATAACATAACCACAGATCACATAATGCCCGCAGGTGCCAAGATACTACCCCTGAGGTCTAACATATACGCTATAAGTGAGTATGTTTACCATTATGTGGACCCTGAGTTTGTAAGAAGAGCCAAAAAGGTAAGAGATGAGAAAGGTAAGGCAAACATAATAATAGGCGGAGAAAACTACGGACAGGGTTCATCAAGAGAGCATGCCGCTTTGGCTCCAAGATTTTTGGGCGTTAGAGTTGTCATAGCCAAATCTTTTGCGCGTATACACCACGCAAACCTTGTAAACTTTGGCATAATTCCCCTTGAGTTTGCGGATAAAGAGGATTATAACAAGTTTTCCATAGAAGACGAAATATATATTCCTGAGCTTATAGAAAGGCTAAAAAGCGGAAGAGAAATATTGGTTATAAACAGGACAACAGGAGAGGAGATACCTTGCAAGTATAACCTTACACCAAAGCAAGTATCCGTACTGCTCGCGGGTGGCTTGCTAAGGTGGATAAAGAACAAACAGAAGGTGGAGGTACAAGCATGAAAATGAGAAAGGTAGTATCCGTTATTGGTGCGGGTAATGTGGGTGAGCACACGGCGAGTCTTCTTGCTCTAAGAGGTCTTGTGGATGTTAGGATGTTTGATATTCCAAGAAAGGACGGAGATAAACTTATAGAACCCGTGAAAGGTAAAGCTCTTGACATAAAGCAGATGCTCACAGCCATAGACATAGATGCCAAAGTAGAAGGCTACACCATAAGCCCAGAGGGTGAGGGATACCAAGCCTTAGAGGGTACTGACATAGTAGTCATAACTGCAGGATTCCCCAGAAAGCCCGGCATGTCAAGAGAAGACCTGTTAGACAAGAACCTCTCCATTCTTTCCGTTATATGCGGAAGGATAAGGAAGTACGCAAAAGACGCTATAGTTATAGTAGTTACCAACCCTGTGGACCTTATGACTTACGCAGTCTATAAGATGCTAGGATTTGATAAAAGGAAGGTTATGGGTATGGCTGGGGTCCTTGATTCAGCAAGGTTTAAAACCTTTATATCCAAAGAGGTGAAAGTATCTCCAAAGGACATACACGCTTATGTTATAGGCGGACACGGAGACGAGATGGTGCCCCTCATATCCATATCCAATGTGGGAGGAATACCTTTAAAAGATATGCTACCTAAGGAAAAACTTTCTGAGCTTATAAAAAGGACGCAATTTGGAGGTGGAGAGATAGTAGACCTGATGGGAACTTCAGCTTACTGGGCACCTGCTGCGTCCATAGTGGAGATGGTGGAAGCTATAGTCACGGACAACAAGAGGATACTTCCCTGTTCTGTGTATTTAGAAGGTGATGAAGGGGAATACTACGAGGCTCAAAATGTATGCGTGGGAGTGCCTGTAAAGCTAGGTAGTTGCGGTGTGGAAGAGATAATAAACATCCCTATGCTACCAGAGGAGAGGGAGATGTGGAGAAGGTCCGTAGAGTCAGTGAAAAAAAACTTAAAAGTAGTGGAGGACATGCTTCATGCGAGAAGTACATTGTGATAAGATAATAAAAGCAGTTAAGGAGATAGCTATAAAGGCCAATTACGAGCTTCCTCAAGATGTGGTCTATGCCTTCCAGTCCGCAGTGGAAAAAGAAGAGTCTCCAATAGGCAAAGAAGTGCTCAAACAGATACTTTTAAATGCTCAAACCTCAAAAGAAGAGCAGATGGCTTACTGTCAGGATACAGGTGTAGCTGTGCTTTTTGTGGAGATAGGACAAGATGTACATGTAGTGGGTGGCTCGTTAGTAGATGCTCTGAATGAAGGTGTAAGACAGGCGTACACCGAAGGTTATCTGAGAGCTTCCATGGTTTATGACCCTGTTTTTGAGAGGAAAAATACAAAAGATAACACACCCGCTGTGATACACTTCTTCATAGTGCCCGGAGACAAAATTAGGATCACCTTTGCACCAAAAGGTGCAGGGTCCGAAAACACATCGCGCCTTGCCATGCTAAAACCTGCAGACGGCTGGGAAGGAGTAAAGAGGTTTGTTCTTGAGACTGTAAAGCTTGCTGGACCTAACGCTTGTCCTCCGCTTACTGTAGGCGTAGGAATAGGTGGAAATTTTGAGTACTGCGCACTCCTTTCAAAAAAGGCACTCTTGAGAAAAACAGGAGAAAGAAGCAAAGATCCTGTAGCCAGAAGGATAGAAGAAGAGCTCATAGAGGACATAAACAAGCTCGGTCTTGGACCTATGGGCTTTGGTGGAACTGTAACCGCTGTGGATGTAAGAGTAGAGCTTTATCCTTGCCACATAGCTTCCCTTCCCGTAGCAGTAAATGTCCAGTGTCACGCATCAAGGCACGCAGAGGTAGAACTGTGAAGTACATCTTTTTTTTAGCTCTTGTGGGATTTATAACCTTGCTTTTCTTGTCAGGGCTAGCTTTTAGACTCTTCAGAAGGGCAAAAACCAAAACCTTATGAACAAAATACCTTTAGGGTTGTATGCAGGCGCACTCTTTTTGTTAGTGTTCGTAGTAGCACCTGTCCTTTTGAGAGAAAAACACAGCAAGAACCTTGCAGGAAGATTTTACGGAAAGATACTTTGGCGCTTTTATCCTCTTGCATTTTTCTTAATACTGTCTTATCTTATTTCTGATGCAAATAAGCTTTACGCTTTACTTCTCATGAGTGGGTTGGGGGCTAACATAATAACCTCTTACTATCTGAAAAAGCTAAAAAAGTCCTTAGGTGATATAGACTTGCTTCCTTTTGACCATCCTAAAAGAAGTTTTTTTAGAAAGGTTTCCATGTTTTCTACTTTACTGCTTTTTATCAACTTCCTCTTGTCCTTGTACATATTGGTAAAACAATGATTTCATCTAAGAAAATTCGGAGGTGATGATGCAAAACTACAGAATAAACAGGCAGATAAGAGTAAAAGAAGTTAGGCTTATTGACGAGACGGGCAAACAGGTAGGTATAGTACCCCTTGAGGAGGCACTAAGAATGGCAGAAGAGAAAGGCTTAGACCTTGTGGAGATAGCACCTCAAGCAAACCCGCCCGTTTGCAAGATACTTGATTATGGAAAGTTCATATACGAGCAGAAGAAGAAAGAAAAAACTGCCAGAAAAAAGCAAAGAGAGCATGCCATTGAAGTAAAGGACATTCAGTTATCCACAAGAATAGATGAACACGACCTTAAAGTAAAGCTCAAACACATGAGGGAGTTCTTAGAGGATGGAGACAAGGTAAGAGTTAGGATAAAGTTCAGGGGAAGAGAAAACATACGCCCCGAATTAGGAGACAAACTAGTACACAGGATCGTGGAAGAGCTATCAGACATAGGACAGATAGAATCAGAGCCAAAAAAAGAAGGAGCCTTCTTGATGTTTTCTTTGATACCCAAAAGAAAGTAAAGCAAAGTGAACTACCCCACCTTATAGAAGGTGGAGTTTCCTGCTTCACAGAGGTTTTCACCTCTCCACAGGCTTAACTTCGGACTGTTCAGCTCTAGGTCCCTTGATTATCGGGACATCTATTAGTATAGTCCAAAATAAGAACCTTGTCAATCTTTCCGCAATTCCTCTCCACCTTATAGAAGATGGAGACTTCTTGCGGATTTGGGTTAAAGATCAAGTGCCTCTGATCCATCTTTTAGTGTTCCTATGACCTCAAGTTGGGGTATGTGCCTTTTTATGTAAGAGATTATGGAAAGAAGGTCTTGGTATGTATCGGGAGTGGCTATCAGATAAACTTCGTCTTTTTTGCTTTCTTTTGTTCTCACCAAGGCCTTCCTACCAGAGCCATCTATTAAAGAAGTAAGTAAACCGATAAGCTCAGGTGGTATCCTTACCAGAAGAACCTTCGCTTTTATCGCTTTTTCCATGCTTTATCACCTTTGCAGAAAATAAGTCCTTTACCTTCCGAGAAAACTCTGGCAGTTCTTCGTTTCTGTTTTCAGAAGGTATGATCTCAAAACTTACTTCGGGGAACCTTGCCTTTATCTTATTAACCTCTATACTTTTGGCATCTTCCTCTGGAACAAGAAACACTATTTTCCCGCCTTCTTCTTTAGCGGCAAGCTTTTTGAGTTTTTCAGCCTCAAGTATACCCAAAGTTTTCTCTACTTCTTTTATGATCTTCTCTTTTAGACTTTGGTCTTCCTTAAGCGATATGTCGCTCTTTTTGAGCAGTTCTTTTATAGGAAGAATGTCTTTGATTATCAAAGTTTTGATTATGGCAAGCTCGCAAGCTCTCAAAAAGTCCCTGGTTTTTGCATCTGCTCTGGCTGTGTTTATTACTTTTTCAAGGTAAAGAAGTGCGTTAAGGGGCACTTGAGCCATCTTTTTGTGGAAGTCTTCTACTCTGATGACTCTCTCTGGTTCCTTTAGACCTCTGAAAAGCAAAAGAGTCCTTATCTCTTCTTCTAAAGTATCCCAGAACCTTGTAAGATTAAAACCTTTGGCGTTCATATTCCTGAGAAACTCAATAGCGTCATCTACTTTGGAGTCTAAAAGCATATTTAGAAACTCTCTTACCTTCTCTTGGGATACTATGCCTAAAAACTCCTCTATACTCTTTTCGTCAACTTTACCCTCTCCGTAAGTGCTTATCTGGTCCAACAAGGAAAGTGCGTCCCTCATACCCCCATCGCTGAGCTTTGCTATACTGTACAAACTCTTTTCTTCGTAAGCTATACCTTCTTTTATGCACACATCTTTTAGTCTCTGTACCATCTGATCCTCGCTCAGTTTTGTAAAAATTAACTTTTGACATCTTGAAAGTATGGTGGGTATAATCTTCTCATACTCAGTAGTGCACAGTATAAAAACAGTTCTGGGAGGAGGCTCTTCTAAGGTTTTAAGTAGAGCGTTAAAAGCTTCTTTGGTTAGCATGTGGGCTTCATCAAGAATGTACACCTTATACTTACCTTTTATGGGAGTGTAAGAAACCGCATCTCTTATAGCTCTTATGTCATCTATTCCCCTGCTTGATGCTGCATCTATCTCTATAAGGTCTGGAAAGTTTCCTCTATCTATAGAAAGGCAGTTTTCACACTCTCCGCACGGCTCACCATCGTGTTGCAAATTAAGGCAGTTAAGGGACTTGGTAAGTAATCTTGCTACCGTAGTTTTGCCCGTACCCCTTAAACCAGCAAAAATGTACGCAGAAGAGACTTTACTTAGTTTTATAGCGTTCAAGAGCACCTTTTTTACTGGCTCCTGATCCACCAAATCCCTGAAAAACTTTGGTCTGTATTTCCTCGCAAAGGGTATATACATGACTTAAATTTTAACCCAAGAGATTCAGTGATATAATCTAAATCATGTCTGCTATAAAGAAGGTTAGAGCAAGGGAAGTTTTAGATTCAAGAGGGAACCCTACCGTAGAGGTGGAGGTATTTTTGGAATCCGGAGCTTTAGGCAGGGTTATAGTGCCAAGTGGCGCATCCACAGGAGAAAAAGAAGCTTTGGAACTTAGGGATCATGACCCAAACAGGTATATGGGTAAAGGGGTTTTAAAGGCGGTGGATAATGTGAACAGTATAATAGCAAAGGAAATAGTAGGGTTAGAATCTACATGCCAGCAAGACATAGACAACATACTCATATCTTTGGATGGTACCCATAACAAAAGCAGGTTGGGTGCTAACGCCATACTTGGGGTCAGTATGGCTGTAGCAAAAGCGAGCGCTCAGGAACTCGGTATTAGCCTTTATAGATACCTGGGTGGTATGAATGCCAACAAACTTCCCGTACCTCTCATGAATGTGATAAACGGCGGTGTTCATGCAGATAATCCTCTTGATCTGCAGGAGTTTATGATAGTGCCTGTAGGTGGGGATAGCTTTTCAGAAGCTTTAAGGATAGGAGTAGAAACTTTTCACACCCTAAAAAAGCTCCTTAAGGAAAAAGGCTACTCTACAAATGTGGGGGACGAAGGAGGTTTTGCGCCACAGCTTGAAAGTACAGAAAAGGCTCTTGATGTGCTCATGCTTGCTATAGAAAAGGCTGGATACACTCCCGGTCAAGATATATTAATAGCTCTTGATTGTGCTTCCTCTGAGTTTTATTACGAGGATGAGCTCTATCATTTGGAGGGAAAAAAGCTAAGCAGAGAAGACCTGTGTGATTTTTACTTACGCTTGATAGAGAAGTATCCCATAATCTCCATAGAGGATCCTATGGCTGAAGATGATTGGGAAGGTTGGAAGTTAATAACGCAGGTTATGGGGAAGAAAGTACAGCTTGTAGGAGATGACATTTTTGTGACTAACTCAGACCTACTCAAAAAAGGCATAAGTGAAGGTATAGCCAACGCAATTCTCATAAAGCTCAACCAGGTGGGTACCCTTTCAGAAACCCTCAAAACCATAAGCTTAGCTAAGGAAAGAGGCTACTCCACCATAGTATCTCATCGCTCTGGAGAAACGGAGGATACATTTATATCCCACTTTGCTGTAGGCACAGCGAGCGGTCAGATAAAAACGGGTTCTGCTTCTAGAACAGATAGAATAGCTAAGTACAACGAGCTTCTGAGAATAGAGGAGGAGCTTGGTAATGCGTCAAGGTTCGGAGGGAAAGAGGAGTTTTGGAAGTTTATCTCCTGAGATTTTACCCCTTGTTTTTATGATGGTGTCTGCTATCTTGACGGTGTACAACCTGTTTTTCAGCACTTTTAATCTCTTTAGTGTGTGGAAAATGCAAAAGTCTCTGCACAGCATAGATAGGAGCTTAGAAGAAGTTAAAAACAAAAACGCAAAGCTTGAAAACCTACTTGATCTTGTAAATAGATACCCAAACACATACAAAGAGAGGTTCATAAGAAGATACATGCAACTTCAGAAAAAGGACGAAAAGATAATACTTTTTAGTGATGACGCCAACTGAAAAAGACATTTATTTTATGAAAAAAGCTTTGGAGCTTGCAAAAATTAGAAAAGGGCTTACACATCCTAACCCTACAGTAGGCTGTGTGATAGTAAAAGATGGAAAGATTATAGCAGAAGGCTACCATGAGCGGGCTGGTATGCCACATGCAGAAGTAGTAGCTCTTGAAAGGGCTGGAAAGCAAGCAGAAAACTCCACCGTTTATGTTACCTTAGAACCTTGCAGTCATTACGGAAGAACTCCACCTTGTGCGGACGCTCTTATAAAGGCAAAAGTCAAAAGAGTAGTAATAGCGATGCTTGATCCCAATCCCTTAGTAGCGGGGAAGGGAGCAGAAAGGCTAAAACAGGCAGGTATAGAAGTATCTGTGGGGGTTTTGGAGGAAGAAGCAAAAGAGTTAAACGAAGATTTTTTCACTTATATAACTCAGAAGAGACCTTACATAACCCTGAAAATGGCTCAAAGTATAGACGGACGAATGGCACTAAAAAGTGGTCAGAGCAAGTGGATAACTAACCAGGAAAGTAGAGATTTTGCTCACAAGCTCAGGTCAGAAGCCACAGCGGTACTCATAGGCATAAACACCTTGCTAAGGGATAATCCTTCTCTCACTGTTAGAGCCTTTCCTTGGGAAAGGCAACCCATCAGGATAGTGCTTGACCCCAACTTAAAAACACCTTTGGACTGCAATTTGGTAAAGGATAAGTCTTCCAACACTGTAATAATAACCACAGCCGAGGACAAGGAGAAGATAAAAAACCTCCAGGAAGAAGGTGTGGAGGTGATAATTACAGAAGCCATTGGTGGAAAACTAAATCTAAAAGAAGTACTCAGACAACTTTACTTCAAGGAGATTATGCACCTGTTGGTGGAGGGTGGCAGCATAACCATCACCAACTTTGTGAAGGATGACCTATACGATAGGCTCTTCGTTTTTGTGGCACCCATCTTGATAGGTGAAGGACTTGGCATGGGACATATAGGTGTTGAAGACCTATCGCAGGCAAAGAGGCATAAACTGGCACACCTCTACAGGTTCGCCAACGACATAGCGCTGGAGTACAAAAAACTATGAAGTTAGTCTTTATGGGTACATCTTCCTTTGCACTGCCAAGTCTTAAAGCTCTCCACGAACACTTTCAAGTAGTGGGAGTCATCACGCAACCAGACAAACCTGCAAGAAGAGGACTTAGGCTCACACCACCACCGGTAAAAGTAAGCGCCTTGGAGTTAAACCTTAAAGTGTATCAGCCAGAGAGCAAAAGCCAAATTCGTGATATACTTTTGGAACTCAAACCTGACTGCGTCGTCGTGGTTGCTTACGGAAAGATCCTAACAAAAGAAATCCTCCAGATGCCACCTTATGGGTGTATAAACCTTCACGCTTCCTTACTACCCAAGTACAGAGGTGCATCACCTATACAGAGATGTCTTATGGCAGGTGAAAAGCTAACGGGCAATACCATTATACTTATGGACGAAGGCATGGATACTGGAGACATCCTGAACGCAGAGAGCTTACCCATAGAGGAGGACGATAACTTTGTGAGCCTAAGCGATAAGCTGTCTGTAAAAGGAGCAAAACTTCTCGTTGATACTCTAAAAGAATGGTTTGCAGGTGATATAAAACCCATACCACAAGCTCACCAAGAAGCAACTTACGCACCTCCCATTTTGAAAGAGGAGTACCGCATATGCTGGAAGGCACAAGCTTTTAGCGTTAGGGATAGGATAAGGGGGCTTTACCCTGACTGTTATTGTTTTCTGGAGAGCGGGGAAAGGATAAAGATTCTGAGGGTAAGGGTTTGTGAAGAAAGCGCCCATCCTGGTCAAGTGATACACCCAAAAAAACTTCAGGTTGCCTGTGGTGAAGGTTCTGTTGAAATCCTTGAACTTATAAATCCAAAAGGTAAAAAAGTCAGCGGTGAGGACTTTATGAGAGGCTACAGACCAAAAACGCTTTTTTAACCCACTCTCTTAACTAAAACTTAACAACTCACACCTAAAATTCCTATTGGAAGGAGGCGAAGCCATGAGAAAAAAGTGGTTCTTTCTTTTATTCGCCATAAGTGCCTTTCTATACGCTTGTGGTAGTAGTGGTAGCAGTGAGGTCAAACCCAGAAATGTTATTATCTTTGTATGGGATGGACTTCGTCCAGATTCGGTAAATCCAACAGACACGCCCAACCTATACAAATTAGCCCAAGATGGGGTATTTTTTGAGGACAATCATTCCACATACCCTACCTTTACTATGATGAATGCCTCCAGCTTTGCTACTGGTAGTTTTCCAGATAAGGCAGGATTTTACGGCAACACCGTTTGGACGCCTGGCGCTACAGGAAATGACTCTGCTGGTAAGCCTGTAGATTATAATCAACCTGTTTTTACAGAAGACTATGCAATATTAGATACCCTAAACGCTTACTATAACAACCAACTTCTTATGGTGGCTACGCTTTTCCAAAAAGCACAGCAGGCGGGTTTAAAGACTGTAGCAATAGGTAAAACCGGCGCTGCGTACATTCAAGATTACAAAAGAGGTGGCATTATACTTGACGAAAAGATGGTGTATCCTCTCTCTTTAGCCAAAGAGCTTCAACAGGCAGGCTTTCCGCTTCCCAAAACAACACCCATAGCTTACCCTTCAGGCTCTATAACATTAGCTGACAACAATGGCGACCCAACAGCCTTCAAACCAAGAAGAAATTTAAGTGATGGTGTCACATCTGACCCCACCGATACCTCTGGCTCTCCTTACTGCGATGCCAATAAATACATGATGAATGTTTATTTACAGTACATACTTCCCAACAAAAAACCCAACTTAACATTGATATGGTTTAGAGATCCAGACAGCACACAGCACGCTTACGGAGTAGGAAACTATAACTACAGGATGGCTTTAAGGTGTATGGATGACCTTTTGGGATTACTACTGAGCAAACTCAAGGAGCTTAATATGGATAGCAACACGGATATAATAATAGTGTCTGACCACGGTCACAACAATGTATCTGGACCTTTGAACTTATTCCCACTCAGAGCTATAACAAACGGTCAAGTTGGTCAGATAGACCCAAACGGCTACTCCGTTTCTGGAGAGGTGAGACTTGCAGACCTTCTTACAAGAGCTGGCTTTAAAGCTTATGATGGTAGAGGCTGTGCGTATGACCCTATCCTGTCAGGTATAAAGCAGGATGGTACTCCTGTTTACCCCACGCAGGAAGATAAAGACGGAAGCATATGCGGGAAGCCTCAAAAATACACAACAAGAAGTTACTTAGTACCCCAAAATCTACCTTCTGACGCCTTGGTTATCGCACCTAACGGCGGTAGTGAATACATATATGTGCCCTCTCGCGACCCTGAGCTAGTTAAGAGGGTGGTTAGATTCCTACAAGAGAGGGAGGAGTTTGGAGCCATATTTGTAGATGACAGATACGGTAATATACCCGGCACACTACCCATGAGTATGGTAAGGCTTGAAAACACAGCAAAACGCAACCCTGACATAATAGTAAGCTATGATTACGACGAAAATGCGGTCATACAGGGCTTTAAAGGAATAGAGTTTGAAAGTATGTTTAACCTTAGGGGCATGCACGGTAGCTTCAGTCCCATAGATGTTAGAAACACCCTTATAGCATACGGACCAGACTTTAAGAAAGGTTATAGAGATAAATTACCCACTGGAAATATAGATGTTGCACCTACGGTAGCAAGAATACTAAATCTAAACCTACCTGATGCAGATGGCAGACCCCTTGTGGAAGCTCTTATAAACGCGTCCGAAAGCGTATCAGGACCTGTTGCTGAGTGTATGTATTCTGATAGAGTAAGCGGTTTGACCATGAGACTCCCTACAGACCCAAATGGAAGCAACATAGATGCAACAAAATCCACATACTATACCAAATTATGCACCAAAAAAGTTATCTACAACAACAAAACTTACATATACTTTGATTATGCCAAAGGGGTTAGGGAATGATAGGGGGCCTTCTTTCCCTCCTATTTTTTCTTTTTCTTTTTAGTAAAACCTTTGCACTATCGTGGGAAAGTGCTTTTAAAACACAATCAGCAGCAAAAAATGTACACTTCATCGCCAAATACATAGGTAGAGATGGGAGAATACATCAGCTTGAATATTGGCGTATATCTGATAAAAAACTAAAACGGTCCACAGATGGAAAAGTAGAAATCTACGCTTTTAAAACAAAAGAAGGGGACTATCAGTACCTTATTTTAGACAAGCAGAGGTCTACCCTTCTAAAGATAAGTAGAACCAATCTGTATCGCTTGGGAGCTTTCTACGATTGGTACTCCTTAGCGCATATACTAAAACGCCCTATTAGTTATCGTATAGAAAAGCTTGATAAAAAACCATATTCTTTAGGTAATTACTCCTGCAAATGGTATCTTGTGAGTGAACCATCGCAGACCTACAGCGTGTGCTGGTCTGAAAAGTTAGCGATCCCTCTGTTAATCCAAGACGATAAGAACAAAACACTTTGGGAAGTTCAAAAGGTTGCTACAGAACACATAGGAGATAATGTTTTTAGTATACACAAGAAAGACCTTGTAGAATTAGATGTAGACGAGGAGCTATCTCCTGAATGAGCTAACTTTATCCTATAATTCCTCTCAAAGTGATATCTCCGCTGATTATTTTTTTCTCACCATGGGCAGTAAGAAGTATGAGGTATCCCTCTTCTGATATATCTTTGAGTATTCCCAGAGTAGGAGGATTTGTGTGAATGATAACCTCTTGATCTAAGAACAGAAGCCTTCTTTTTATGTCATCTCTGAAGGCTTTGAAGCCTTTTTCCTTCAATATATTAAGGTGTTTCTCTATTTTGTCCAAAAGGGAGAGAAGGACACAGACTGTACTGTATTCTTTCCCAGAGGCTAAAAACATGGATGTAGCTGAAAGGTTTTGAGGAAAAGCTTTTTGATTTACATTAATGCCTATACCTACTATGCTTCTGTTCTTGAGCTTTTCCACAAGGACACCGCATACCTTTTTACCCATTATGTACACATCGTTTACCCACTTTATGCTTGTTAAAAAACCGTAATCTTCAAGCATTTGGCACACAGAAAGTGCTATTACAAGGGGCAGAGTTTGTTCATCTTTTAGTTCCTCCTGCAGAGCAAAACTTAGGTATAGACCACCCTCATCTGAGTGCCAGCTCCTTCCGTACCTTCCCCTCCCTAGTGTTTGCTTTTTTGCACAGACCACACAGTTTAAGCCTTCCCTTTCTTTTAAAAAATCCTGCGTTGAGCTTACCTCTTCAAGCCAAAGAAGACACGAAAACCTGCTCATTCTAAAGACTTTATGGCATCAAATAGAGTTCTTAAGACTGTATCCATATCTTCAAAGGATATAACAAGAGGCATCATAAGTACCATAACATCACCCAAGGGCCGCATAAAAACTCCCCTTTCCCTGCATTTGTATGCCACCTTAAAGCCTGTCCGATCTCCGTAAGGAAACGGCTCACCTCTCTCTTTGTCCTTGACCAGCTCTATGCCTGCCATAAAACCTAACTGTCTTATATCACCAACATGCTTTAATTTCCAAAACTCTTGTAGTCTTTCTGACAGATAATCTATTTTGGGCTTCAGATTTTCTAGAGTTTTTTCTTCATCAAACAGTTCAAGGTTTGCAAGAGCTACCGCACATGCCAAGTTGTTTCCAGTGTAAGTGTGTCCGTGATAGAAATGTTTCATCTCTCCGAACTCTCCCAAAAAAGCATCAAAAACTTCATCAGTGGTCAGCGTAGCAGCCAAAGGAAGGTATCCGCCCGTTATACCTTTACCCAAACACATAAAGTCAGGGGTTATACCCTCTTGCTCGCAGTAAAACATACTTCCTGTTCTTCCAAAGCCAGTTGCTACCTCATCCACTATCATTAAGACCTCATACCTTTTAGTAAGTTCCCTTACATCTTTCAAAAAACCCTTGGGAAAGGGTAGCATACCAGCCGCTGCTTGAATACCCGCCTCTAAGCTTATGGCTACCACATCTTGACCTTTGTCCTTTAGGATGTCTTCAAGCATTTGAAGTATGTCATTCTTACACTCATCACAGAGTTTTTGGTAATTTTGCTTACAGTAAAGGTAAGGTGAAGGAAGTCTTATAGTGTTAAAAAGTAGATCTCTGTAAGAACCGTGGAAAAGCTCAATTCCTCCTAAGCTTACAGCACCTATGGTGTCTCCGTGATAGGCTTCAGATAGAGTAATAAAGATCTTTTTCCTTTTTCCTTTGTTTACCCAATACTGATAAGCAAGTTTTATGGCTATCTCAACAGCCTCCGCGCCATCTTCTGAATAGAAAACTTTCGTAAGTCCCTTGGGAGCTATTTCCACAAGTTTTTTGGCAAGAAGTATGGCAGGTATGTTGGAAGAACCTAAGGTGGTGGTGTGCGCTACTTTTTTGAGCTGATCAGTAATGGCTTGATTAAGCTTGGGGTGATTGTGTCCATGAACATTACACCAAAGAGAAGAGATGGCATCTATAAACTTCCTTCCGTAAATGTCATACAGATAAACACCCTCTGCTCTATCAAAGATGAGGCTTTCTTCCTCTCTGTATACCTTCATCTGAGTGAAAGGGTGCCAGAAGTACTCTTTATCCCAGTTTTCAAGCACCTTTGGGTCAAGCATTCCTTCTCCTTGACTAAACTTTTACAGGAATTATAATATAAGCAAGAAAAAAAAGGAGTTTACTATGCATTTGCCACCACTTAAGCTGGGAAAGAAAACAGCAGAGATCCCCATCATACAAGGTGGTATGGGCGTGGGTATATCTTGGGAGAAGCTTGCTGGTGCTGTTGCCAAGGAGGGAGCTGTGGGTGTAGTTTCTGCGGTAGGCACAGGCTACAGGCATCCTAACTTGGTAAAAAGGGACAAGTTTGGAAGACCCATAGGTTCCATTTATACACACAGCAAGGAAGCCCTAACGAGAATAATACAAGATGCCAAAAGGATAGCCCAAGGTAGGGGTCTTATAGGAGTAAATATACTCTGTGCCATAACGGATTACGGTAGGGTAGCGCGCGATGCTGTACAAGCAGGCGCTGACCTCATAATATCCGGAGCAGGACTTCCCATGAAGCTTCCTGAGTATGTGGAAAATGATGATGTTGCGCTTGTGCCTATAGTTTCATCAGCAAGAGCCATGAACCTCATATGCAGAACCTGGGAAAAAAGGTACAAAAGAATACCCGATGCGGTAGTGTTAGAAGGTCCAAAATCGGGAGGTCATCAGGGCTTTAAGTACGAAGAGTGTTTTATGGAAGAATACCAGCTTGAGAACCTCTTCCCTTCTGTTCTTGAAGAAGCTCAAAGGTGGGGAGGCATACCCGTTATAGTAGCCGGTGGTGTGTGGAGCTACAAAGACATACTCTTTTACATAAAGCAAGGTGCAGCTGGCGTTCAAATGGCCACTAGGTTTATAGCTACGCATGAATGCGATGCACCCCTCATATACAAAGAAGTGGTGCTCAACGCAGAAGAGGAAGATATCATACTTCTTAAGTCCCCTGTAGGCTATCCTCTAAGGGTTATAAGGACTCCCTTTGTAGAAAGACTGATGGCGGGATACAACGGATGGAACGGCTGTGTTTCTCACTGCATAACTCCCTGCAACAAAGGTGAGGAAGCCAAGAAGGTGGGTTTTTGCATAGCGGATAGATTGGGCGCTGCATGGCTTGGAAACTACCAAGAGGGCATATTCATAAGTGGTGCAAACGGTCACCTCCTCAAAAAGCAAGGCATTATCTCAGTAAAGGAGCTTTTGGACATGCTCACAGGCAAAATGCCTGATCCTACAGTGGAGAGTCAACCGGTTAATGTATGATGGATAGTATGGGGAAATTCTTAGCACTTGTTGGTGCTGTGCTTTTCCTGATGGGTATTATCCTGATGCTCTTTGAAAAACTGCCTTTGGGGTTTGGCAAACTTCCGGGTGACATAATTATAAAGAGAGATAACTTTACTTTCTACTTTCCCCTAGCAACCTCTCTGCTTTTGAGCCTTATCCTTACTTTAATACTTAACCTCCTTTTCAGAAAGTGAAAGCTCCATCAAAAAACCCTTTAAAACTCTTAAAGAGCGTTCCGCCAAAAGTTTTTTTCTAAGAGCTTTGTCCCTTACCTTTTCCTCGAGGGATGGCAAAAGTCCCATAACCGGAGACATGGGTTGGAGCTGTCCTTCCTTGCTCGTTATGTAGTTTATAAGAGCGCCTATTAGGGTTTCCTCAGGAAAGCGCAGAAGCCTCTCTCCTCTTAATAGTCTCCCTGCGTTTATACCTGCAACTATACCGGTTGCTGCAGAAGCTGCATAACCTTCTACACCCGTTATCTGTCCTGCAAAAAATACATTTTCCATCTTCCTCATGTTCAAAAAGGGTGTTAAAACCTTGTTGGACTGTATGAATGTATTTCTGTGCATAGAGCCAAGCCTTACAAAAACAGCATTTCTAAGACACGGTATTAGTCTCAGTACTCTCTTCTGCTCCGAATAAGTCATCTGAGTTTGAAAGCCTACCAAGGATAAAAGCGTACCTTCTTTGTTCTCTTTTCTTAGTTGTAAAACTGCAAAGGGAGTTTTACCATCAGGAGTTTTCAAACCTACTGGCTTCATAGGTCCAAAAAGAAGGGTTTTGAAACCTCTTCTTGCCAGCTCCTCTATTGGCATGCATCCTTCGAAATACACAGCTTTTTCAAAATCTTTTGGCACTACCTTTTGAGCCTTAAGAAGCTCCTCGTAGAAGAGTTTGTATTCCTCCTGTGTAAGGGTGCAGTTAAAGTAGTCCTCCTCTCCACCTTTGCCGTAGCGTGAACCCCAAAAGCCTTTTGTAAAGTCTACGCTTTCTGCCTCTACTATGGGAGATACAGCATCGTAAAAGTAAAGATAGTCTTGTCCTATTAACTCTTTTATGTCCTCTGAGAGTTCCTCAGAAGTAAGGGGTCCTGTTGCTACTATGACCACTTCATCCCTGGGTACCTTCTTGACTTCCTCCCTTACAACCTGTATGTTGGGGTGATTTAGAAGCTTCTGGGTGATGTATTCAGAAAAAATATTTCTGTCGACACCAAGAGCGCTCCCCGCAGGTACATAAGCGTGCTTTCCCGCAGACAAAGTAAGCGATCCCAAAAGTTCCATTTCAGCTTTCAAAAGACCACTTCCTGAGGTTATCTCCATACTGCCAAGGGTGTTGCTACACACAAGCTCCGCAAACTTGTCCGTTTTGTGTGCGGGTGTCTGTCTTTTTGGTCTCATCTCATAAAGAACTACTTGGAAACCCTCTTGAGCAAGTCTGTATGCAGCTTCAGAACCTGCAAGACCCGCACCTATCACTATAACTCTTTCCATCCACTTTATTTTATAATAATATTTTCAATGGAGATCACGACTGTTCCTATAGAAGAAGAGGTAAAGCAATCTTACATAGACTATGCTATGTCCGTCATAGTAGGGCGTGCAATTCCTGACGCTCGTGATGGGCTAAAACCTGTCCAAAGAAGGATACTTTATGCCATGTATCAGATGAACCTAACACCAGATAAACCTTTTGTAAAGAGTGCAAGAATAGTAGGTACCGTGCTGGGATATTACCATCCTCATGGAGATCAGGCGGTTTATGACGCTTTGGTAAGGATGGCTCAAGACTTTAACATGAGATACCCCCTTATAAAGGGACAGGGAAACTTTGGCTCTATAGACGGTGATCCTCCGGCGGCTATGAGGTATTCAGAGGCAAAACTTTCCAAGATAGCCATAAAACTCCTTGAAGACATAGAGGAGGATACTGTTGATTTCGTTCCCAACTTTGATGGCTCTACCTTAGAACCATCCGTTCTGCCTTCTAAATTTCCCAACATGCTCTGTAATGGGTCTACAGGCATAGCGGTAGGATTAGCCACTTCCATACCACCCCATAACCTCAGAGAAGTTTGTAAAGCTTTAATAGAACTTGCAAAAAATCCAAACTTATCAACAGAAGAGATAATGAAACACATAAAAGGTCCCGATTTTCCAACAGGTGGCATAATAGAAAACTACTCTGAGCTGATTGAATACTATCACACGGGAAAAGGACATGTAAGGATAAGAGCAAAGGCTCACATAGAAAAACTACAAGGTGGAAGACAGCAGGTAGTCATAACGGAGATACCCTATCAGGTTAATAAAGCAGAACTCATAAAGAGAATAGCAGAGCTTGTAAGGGAAGGAAAGCTCAAAGAGATATCTGATATAAGGGATGAATCTGACAAAGAAGGTATAAGGATAGTCATAGAGCTAAAGAGAGATGCGGACGGTCAGAAGGCATTGGAAAAGCTCTACAGATACACAGCTCTTCGGAAAAACTTTCCTATAAACTTTGTAGTGCTTATAGACAACGAACCCAAACAGGTGGGCATAAAAGGGCTTTTACAAGAATTCTTAAGACACAGGCTTGGGGTTATTCTCAGAAGGTCAAAGCACTACCTTAGAAAGGCGGAAGATAGATTGCACATAGTGGATGGACTTATCACTGCTTTAAGGCATATGGATGAGGTGATACAAGATATAAGAAGCTCTCAAGACACAGCACAGGCAAAGGAAAAACTCACACAAAAATACTCTCTTAGCGAAAAACAAGCTTATGCGGTGCTTGAGATGAAACTTCAAAGGCTCACATCTCTTGAAAGTAGAAAGCTTGAGGAAGAAAGAGAAGAACTTGTGCAAAAAATAGATTATTACAAAAAGCTCATAGACAGTGAGGAAGAGAGAATAAAGGTGTTTGTACAAGAGATGGAAGAGATATCAAGAGAGTTTCCCTCCCCAAGAAAGAGTTTTGTTCTGGGGTTTGAGGAAGAAAAAGTAGGACAGCTTACAGTAGTCATATATTCCAACGGGAAGATAATGCCTCTTGAAGAATTACAAGAGGAGGAGGTAGTCAATGTATTAGATGTTCCTTTTGATGAAGGGCTCTTTATGGTATCCAACAAAGGTAGAGTTTATTGGATAGCTGGTTCTCAGGCCCTTCAGGGAAGCAAGGTGTCTTTTAAAGAGCAAGAAGAGAGTATAGTAGGCGCTTTTGTAAGGTCCCAGGTAAGCGACCGCATCATTCTGATAACCAAGTTGGGGTATGTAAAAAAGATACCTATTGTAGACTTTGAGTACAAGGCTCAGGGTATGTCCATAATAAAATTTTCTGAAGAAACAGATCAAGTGATCAGAGTTTTGCAATCTCCCGAAGAAGGCGACATATTACTATTCACCCAGAAAGGTAAGTGGCTTAGGTTTCCCATAAAAGATATTCCTCCTGCCACTGCTGGTTCCAAAGGTGTCATAGGCATAAGGCTTGAAGAAGGAGATATACTCAAAGGAGCGAGGGTTTTAAAGGACTACCTGTACCTGGTGTTGATAACAGAGAAGGGAAGTGTTAGAAAGGTGAGCCTAAAGGACATACCTGTTAAAAGCAGGAGCTCCAAAGGAATACACCCTTTAGCATACACAAAGAGTAAGCTTGTGGATGTAGTTCCCATAAGAGAAAGTGCAGAAATCATGATAGCCACCGAAAAGGGCAAGGTTTTTTACGATAAGCTTGAGGAAAGTCAGATACCCTCTAAAGAAGTACCTCGTTGGGATGTGGGGGATGATCTCATAACAAGGATCGTAATAAAAAAGGCATAAATGAAACTCCTGCAAGGAGTTTCCACCAATTTTTCAAAAAATAAAGCATAAAGGCAGATAAGAGGGTTATGAGAACAGCTTCTTCTACGGAAAGGGGTGTGTTTACTGTAAGGCTCACATAAGACAACAAGCTCACAGAGGATAGTATAGCTTTACCTAACCACTCAAGGGGAAAAGATGGAAGGCTAAAGAAAGTTAGAACTTCCAAAATTCCGTAAGCGGTAAAGGGTACAAAGAGAAGCCCCACTATAGGTGTAAACAGGACGCTGGCTGGTGTGGTTAGGGAAAAGGTGGAAACTATACTTGCGGTCCCCAAAAAAGCGAAGAAAGTACTCCAGAAAGATATAAAGATGGGGTAAAAACGTTCGGGCATGGAGTTTTTTATGCCATTTGTGTTCATACCAGACAGTATTAGGTAAAGAGTTGCACTAAAGGATAGCCAAAAGGAGTAGGATGTTAGGTATTCAGGGTAAAGTGAAAGTATTACATAGCCTGAAAAGAAGAGCAGACTTAGATAATCGGGTCTTCTGTCCAAGAGCTTTATTAGTATGGCAAAGAGTAGCATTAGATAAGCTCTTAAGACGGGTGGGTCCATGGGCACCACAAAAAAAGCGTACCAACTAATCCCCAAGAGCGCAAGAAAAAAGCCATACCTACCTGGTAGTAAATGCTTTAGTATTAGGGCTATAAGCGTTAAGTGAAAACCAGACACAACCAAAAGGTGCAAAAGGCCGGTACGCCAAAAAGAAGCCTGATATTCAAAAGGCATAACATTCTGGGCAGCACCGAAAAGATAAGAAAGCAAGAGAGCCTTAACCTCTGTATCCTTTATCTTTTCTTCCATTCTTTTTATAAGCTTATCCCTTAGGCTTTCTCCAACTAGGATAATCCTCTTTATATCTTTCCAGCTTGATGATATAAAAACCTTTCCGTTATGAACTTTTACATGTCCAAAAACTTCAAAATTTCTTGATGGAACATCTCCCGCACCAAAAAGTGTAAGGTATCCTACTTTGCCATACACTTCAGGCATATCTCCACCTAAAAGCTTTACCTTGACCTTTAGTCCCCTTTCATCTTCTTGTGGCACACCCTCTACGGATACCATCAGTGAGCCACTTCCTAAATCATCTGGTAGATATTCCCTATCTTTTTCTATTCTGAGGAAGCTTACCAAAAGGACCAAGAAGAAGAGTAAAACATGTTTAACATGCCTTCCTTTCATGACGCCTTTAGCTTATATTTTACTATCTAAAGAGGGATGGGTATATATGTGATGTTAACCAAGATTTCACCTTATGCTGTAAAAAATTTAGAGAAGCTCAAAGAGATAGAACAGCATGCGGAGAAGCTTATTGAAGAGAACTGCCCTAGTGTAAGGTGGGTTATGAACTTGGTTGTTTTTGGTCCATATGATTATCTTGACATCTTTGAAGCTAAAGATGATGAAGAGGCAGCAAAAGTTGCTATGATAATAAGATCATTTGGTCATGCTACAACGGAAACATGGCCGGCTATGGAGTGGAAGGATTTTAAAAGTATAATAGAGAAGATCAAGATAGATTATTCCTGAGGGCTTTTACAAACGCAATCATTTTATCGTGATCCTTTACACCTGGACTTACCTCTATACCGGAGGAAACATCAACAGCGTAAGGATTTACCCTTTTTACTGCATGCATTATATTACTTGGGTTTAGTCCTCCGGATAGAAAAACACGAAAGCCTTCCTTTACAAATTTTTCTGCTAATCTCCAATCAAAGGTCTTCCCCGTTCCACCGTAAGCTTTGTCTGAGTATGTGTCCAAAAGGATCGCATAGACAGAATACCACTCCTTGGGTATCCATAACTCATCCTTAACTCTAAAAGCTTTTATAACTCTGTCTATCCCTATCTTTTTTGCAAATTCAAAACTCTCTTCTCCATGAAGTTGAACCAGGTCTATACCCATGTCAAGAACCCTTTTTACATATTCGTACTCAGGGTCTACCATAACACCTACCTTTTTGGTATTACCAGCGGTATACACCAATTCCTGTAATTCATCAAAGCCTACAAACCGAGGACTCTTTGGGTAAAGCACAAAGCCTATGTAGTCAACACCCAAAGATAAAGCTTTTTCTACATCTTCATACCTTTTTAGTCCGCAAAACTTGACTTTAACCATAAAATAGCTTCCTAAGTTTTGTCATTTGCTCAAGATGTATCTGACCTTCTGCTACTTGTTTGTCTATAAAAGCATAGGATATTACAGAGCCAAATACAAACCCGGCTAATCTGGAGATGCTTCCCATTTTTCCCATGGAGATGAGTATTTTTTCTCCTTCTTCCTCTTTTCCTATGCATAAAAGTTCCGCTACATCTTTGTACGAGTTGGCTTTGACAGCAATTTTGACTATATCCGCACCCCATCGCCGTGCAGACCTAAAGACCTCTCTGAGTATCCACCTGGGTGGCGTAGCAGAAAAGTTATGATAAGAGATTATAAGCGTTCTGTTGTGGGCTTTTACTATATCTCTAACCTTTGACAAGATACTTACGGAGGATAATTCTACATCTGTGTAATGACTGAGAGGGGCTACCTGCTCAAAAAGCTCTTCACGGTTTTCTACCTTCCTACCTCCCTCTTCTTCACTCCTTATGGTAAGGATGGTCATAAGACCTACAGAGTGCGCTTTTTGTATGAGCTTACTAACATGCTCTACCTTTGTATTCTCAAACATATCTACTCTCAGTTCAACTATGTCCGCTCCTAAGGTTTTACACACTTCCAAGTGCTTATCAAATTCTTTATCGGTTAGGGGTACAGCTATTAGCATGATGGTTTTTTAACTCTCGCAAGGGTCTTTAGGGGTAAGCCAAAAACCCTTGTAAAGCCAGCACCAGCTTTATGGTCAAAAGTATCCCTTTCGGAATATGTGGCAAGTTCTTCCACATACAGAGAAAGGGGCGAGCTTCTCGAAACTACTACTACTGAACCTTTATACAGCTTTAGTTTAACGCTTCCAGTGACACACTTTGCTACTATGGACACAAAGGCGTCTAAGGCTTCTCTTAGAGGAGAAAACCACAGCCCTTCGTACACCAGTTTAGCATACTCGTGGGGTATATGACCTAAGAAGTAATGGAAGGTGAACCTATCCGTAGTGAGAGATAAAAGTTCTCTGTAAGCAGTATAAAGGAGCGTAGCACCAGGTGCTTCGTAAACTTCCCTGCTTTTTATACCTACCAGTCTGTTTTCAACCATGTCTATTCTTCCAACTGCGTGCTTTCCTGCTATGGCATTCAAGTCAAGGATAAGCTGGCTTATAAGTTCGTACCTTTTGCCATTTAAGGCTACGGGTGTGCCTTCTTCAAAGGCGATCTCCACATACTCTTCTTGGTCTGGCGCTTTTTTGGGCGATACAGTCCATTCAAAGGCATCCTCGGGTGGCTCTTTAAGTAAGTCTTCTATAGGACCACACTCTATAGATACTCCCCACAGATTTTTGTCTATGGAGTAGGGCTTTTCTTTTGTTATCTTTACGGGTATGTGGTGTTTGATGGCATACTCAACCTCTTCTTCACGGGATTTAAACTCCCATTCTCTGACGGGTGCTATCACCTCAATGTTAGGGTTCAAAGCCCATGCGGACAGCTCAAACCTCACTTGATCGTTGCCCTTTCCGGTGGAGCCATGAGCTATGTAATCTGCTCCAAATTTCTCTGCGTAATGAATAAGCTTTTTAGATATAAGGGGTCTTGAAAGAGAAGCGCTAAGAGGATATTTACCTTCGTACAGAGCTAAAGCCCTAAGGGTAGGAAGACAGTAATCTCTGGCAAACTCTTCTTTGAGGTCTTCTACTATAGCATCAACAGCTCCAGAAGATTTTGCCTTTTGAGGTATATCACCCAGCTCCTCTCCCTGTCCCACATCTGCAGTGTAGGTTATCACTTGGTATCCCTTCTGCGTAAGCCACCTTACCATTACGGAAGTATCCAATCCACCAGAGTAAGCCAAAATGACCCTCTTTGCCATACACAGAATTATAACTTTATTTAAAACTTGATGCACAAGTTAAAGGGACTTATATTTAAGAGCTTATGGGTTTGAGTGTAGGTATTGTGGGATTACCTAATGTGGGCAAATCCACGCTTTTTAACGCAATAACTCAATCCGCTAAGGCTCAAGCTGCCAATTACCCCTTTTGCACCATAGAACCCAATGTGGGAGTGGTGGAGGTGCCTGACGAGAGACTCTACCAAATAGCAAAGATGGAAAGGTCCAAGAAGATGACGCCTACATTTATTGAGTTTGTGGACATAGCGGGGCTTGTGCGTAATGCCAGTAAAGGAGAGGGTCTTGGTAATCAGTTTTTGGCTCACATTAGAGAAGTAGATGCTATAGCTATGGTGCTAAGGTGCTTTGAAAACCCGGACATAGTTCATGTGGAAGGTAGCGTAGACCCAGTAAGGGATGCGCAGATAATAGACTTAGAGCTCATAGCTAAAGATCTGGAGACCATCAGCAAAAGGATAGAAAAAGTAGAAAAACCCGCAAAACTCGGGGATAAAAAAGCCAAAGAAGAACTTGAAAAACTCTCACAGTTAAAAGAGATCCTTGAAAGTATGGAACCCATAAGAAAGCATCCGGACCTTCCTGAGGACCTTCTTGAGTATGCAAAAAAAACTCTTTTTTTGCTTACTACCAAGCCAGTTTTGTATGTAGCAAATGTGGATGAAGAAGGTTTAAAGGGAAACATATATGTCAAGCAGGTTTTAGATTATGCCCAGAAAGAAAAAGCACCTACCGTGGTAGTATGTGCCAAGCTTGAGGCTGAACTTGTAGGACTACCTTTGGAAGAGAAACAGGAACTTCTCACTGCCTACGGACTTGATGAGCCAGGGCTGAACAAATTAGTCAGGGAAGGTTATGCACTGCTTGACCTTATAACCTTCTTCACTGCCGGTGAGAAAGAGACAAGAGCATGGACGGTAAAGAAAGGTACAAAAGCACCCCAAGCCGGTGGGAAAATTCACTCGGACTTTGAAAGGGGCTTTATAGCCGCAGAGGTGATAAGCTATGAAGAATACATAAAGGTAGGTTCTATAAGTAAAGCAAAAGAGCTTGGACTTGTGAGGCTTGAGGGTAAAGATTACCAAGTAAAAGATGGCGATATAATTTACTTTAGATTTAATGTGTGAGCTCTTCCAAGGCAGAAAGAAAACTTTTCATTACAGCAGACCTTGAGAACTTTCTTTCGTAAAGCGCCCTTGAGTTTTGGGATAACCTTTTCCAGTCCTTTACTGCACTTTTGAGTTTTTCCGTTAATTCTCCAACACATCCCGCACCAAACACAAAACCGTTGTAGCCCTCTTCTACCGCTTCTTTGGTACCACCCACATGAGAAACTACCAAGACACATCCACAAGCAAGAGCCTCTATGGCAACTCTTGGAAAGGCTTCCGTTTCCTTTGATGGGATTACGCAGATGTGCGCCCTTCTGTAGTATTCCTCAACCTTTGGGGTGTATCCAACAGCCTTGACCCTTTCACTCAAGCCATTGCGTGCTATGTATGAGTCTATAGCCTCCTTGAGCTTACCATCACCCACCACCCACGCTTTGAGATTATACCCAGCTTTTGTAAGCTCCATAAAGGCTTCTAAAAAATCCATTACTCCTTTTCCTTCATCAAGCTTTCCTACAAAGAGGAGTTCTACAGTGTCCTCTGGCTTTTTAGTGTAAAAAAACCTTCCTTCGTCCACTAAGTTGTAAACTACCCTTATTTTGCTTTCTGCCACACCCTCTTTTATGAGATTTTCTTTTACATGCTCGCTTACTGCAAGAAACAGATCTACATGAGGGAACACAAGCTTTCTTACAAGCCACTGTTTCATCCTTTCCATATGTCTGAAAAAGACCACCTTTACCCCCCCAAGCTTTCCTGCCAAAAGCGCGTTTAAATACTCTTTTCCGTTGTTAGCTATCAAAATGTCCGGTTTTTCCCTCTTTATCAAGCTTGTGAGCTTTGCTGTACTTAAAAGAGCTAAACTGTTGGGAAAGCTAATGTAACACTTTCTTACACCATCGGCATGCCTATCTACATAAGAGTTCTTAGCGCAAGCTAAAAGAACTTGTATGCCTTCTTCTGTGAGCTCTTTTACCATCTGCAAGGTGTGTATTTCCGTACCTCCAAACTTAGGGTTAGGGTTTCCGTTCAACCAAAGTATTTTCATATCACAAAAACTAAGTACAAAGCTACGAGTGTAGAGAGAAGTACAGGAAGAGTTAGTAAGAAGCCCACCTTTATGTAGTAGGAGTATGTTATCTTTACACCTTTGTGTTCCAAGATGTGGAGCCACAACAGAGTAGCCAAAGAGCCAATGGGAGTTAGTTTTGGACCTATGTTAGTGCCAACTACATTAGCAAGAGCAAGAAAGTTAGTAATTTTTTGTGAAAGCACTGCAGACTCTATGCCCATGTTCATTATCATAACCGTAGGTAGGTTGTTCATAAAAGCGGAAAGGAAGGCAGATATAAAACCTGTTCCCAATATGGTATAAAAGGCTCCAAGGGAAAGTAGATAATGAATAGCCCATGTTATAAAAGAGATAATCCCAACCTTCTTAAAGCTGTAAATAACCGTGTACATGCCTATGGAAAAAAATACAATACTCCAAGGTGTAGCATTGTAGATGCTCTTTATGCTTATAACTCTGTTTTTTAGAGTAGAGACAGAAAGAAAAAGAGCACTAATACCAAGGATCAGTGAAAAAGGCACTTTTATTTGAAACATGCTGAGTATTAGGAAGGAAAAACCTAAAAGAGTGATAATGATCCAACCCACTTTAAAGACCAAAGGGTCTCTTACTGCGTATCTGGGATTTACACCCTCCAATACATCTGGATCATACCTTTTTATAAGGTCCTTTCTGTAGAAGATGTAAAGGACAAGTATGCTTGTAATCACTGCGACTATGTTTGGAAAGAACATGTACAGAGCAAACTGCCAAAAGCTTATTTGAAAAAAGTGAGCAGTTATTATATTGGTAAGGTTTGATATTACAAGGGGTAGGCTTGATGTATCCGCTATAAACCCACTTCCCATTATGTAAGGTAACACACTTTTTTGTGGGAGTCTTAGGCGCTTTATTTTTGAGTGTATTATAGGTGTAAGCATAAGAGCTGTTCCATCATTGGCAAAAATTGCTGATATAAAAGCTCCCAATGTCATAAAATAAAGAAAAAGTAAAAACCCGTTTCCCTTTGCATACTTTATAGCTTGGATAGAAGCCCATTCAAAAAATCCTGCTTTGTCAAGGACTACAGAGATAAATACGAGAAAAATAAATGTTAAGGTAGCATCCCAAACAAGGCTCGTTATATAGATAACATCATGAATGTCTACAAGTTCTAACAGAAGGCACGCAATAGCTCCTACCCATGCTGAGTACCCTATGCCCAGTTTTTTAGGCTTAGTTATAACTAAAAAAAGGGTCACAAGGAAGATGACTACTGCGTATAACCTTTCCATTAATAAAAAGCCTCTTTGTGCAAAAATCCGTCAAACACCTTATATACGCTGCCCTCTAAAAACACTCTGTTTAGGTCTTCGTCAAAGTCTATCCTCAAAGTGTCTCCTCCCTTGGTCCTTACCTCTACGGGTTTTTTCTTTACAAGCCCCTTCTTGTAAGCTACTATGGCTGATGCTACCGCACCAGTTCCGCAAGCTAAGGTTTCCTTCTCCACACCTCTTTCATATGTTCTTATACTTATACTGTCTTCTGAGTTTGCCTTTATAAAGTCCACATTGGTTCCGCTTGGATCAAAAGCCTGATGAAATCTTATCTCTCTTCCGTAAGATATTACATCAAAGTTCTCAAGATTATCTACCAACATAACAAAGTGTGGCACGCCCGTATTTATAAAACTTCCTTCCACATTTGTATCCATTATCCTAAGGCTTACATCTTTCAAACCCATAGGCTTTGTCAAAAGCACCTTTACCCTTTTGCCACCGTCCAAAACTTCTGCGTGAATAACCCCCGCTAAGGTCTCAAACCTTACTTGCTTATCCACTATGCCTTCTTCATAAGCAAAACGCACCGCGCATCTTGAACCATTACCACACATACTTGCCACAGAACCGTCAGAATTGAAAAACTGCCATTTGAAGTGATTCTCTGGGTTTTCTGGGTTCTCTATAAGTATGAGTCCATCCGCACCTACACCTGTATGAAAAGCACAAACCTTGACAACAAATTCCTTTAAGCTTAAGTTTAGGCTTTTTACAAAATTGTACACTTCACCTTGTCTGTTATCAAACACAACAAAGTCGTTCCCAGAACCGTGAAGCTTGACGAATCTCATGCAACTATTATAATGGAATTTGTCATGATTTAGAAGGTTTGATGGAGGCTGTTCTAAAAATCTACCAGATCCCTTAGCATAGTTGTAATACAAGATGCAGGAGAGCAATAACAAAAACAAAGAAGTTTTTCCGCACAAAATCTAAGATTATCCCTCGCCCACCCCTAAAGCATTATTTTCAGAACAGCCTCCATTATAACTTGCACTTGGCGAAAAAATCCTGTATAATTATCCGTCTTGTTGAGGTGAGGTACTATGATACAGAGGCAAAGTTATGCAAATGTAGCTGACAACTCGGGAGCTAAAAGGGTTCAAATAATAGGCATACCTTACGCACCAAGAAAGTACGCAACTGTAGGTGATGTTGTTACTGTAACTGTAAAGGATGCTGCACCCAACAGCCCTGCTAAAAAGGGAAAGGTTTATAGGGCTGTAGTGGTGAGAACAAAGAAAGAAGTGAAGCGCCCTGACGGAAGCTACATAAAGTTTGATGATAACGCAGTGGTTTTGCTAAACCAGTACGGTGAGCCTTTGGGAACCCGCATATTAGGTCCCATAGCCAGAGAAGTAAGAAACAGAGGTTTTACCAAGCTTGCGTCTTTAGCTCCGGAGGTGGTATGATATGGCTCTAAAGATAAAAAAAGGTGATACGGTTGTTGTGCTAAGAGGAAAAGAGAGAGGAAAGACAGGAGAGGTTACAAAGGTGCTCAAAGAGGAAAACAAGGTTATAGTAAAGGATGTTAACATAGTCAAAAAACACCTAAAAGGCATCCCCAATGTGAGAGAAGGTGGTATTTACGAGATGGAGGCCCCTATACACATAAGCAATGTGATGCTCGTGTGCCCTAGGTGTAATAAACCAACGCGTGTAGGCTTTAGGATACAGCGCGAAGGTGATGAACTCAAGAAGTACAGATACTGCAAAAAGTGTAATGAAAATATAGACTTGGTAAGAACCAAAGAGAGGGTCAAGGCATGAGTGTAGAAACAAAGTATGTACCCAGGCTTTATACTAAGTACAGGGATGAGGTGGTGCCCAAACTGATAAACAGGTTTGGATACAAAAACCCTATGGAAGTTCCAAAGATAGTAAAGATCGTGGTCAATATGGGTGTGGGAGAAGCGGTACAGGATATAAAGCACTTAGAAAGGGCTATGGAGGACATAAGGCTTATAACAGGTCAGCATCCTGCGGTTAGGAGAGCCAAAAAGTCTGAGGCGGGCTTTAAACTGAGGAAAGGTATGCCAGTAGGCTTAAAGGTGACTCTTAGAAAGGAGAGAATGTGGGACTTTTTAGACAAGCTCATATCCATAGCTCTCCCTAGAGTAAAAGACTTTAAAGGACTAAACCCAAGGTCTTTTGACGGTAGAGGTAACTATGCTTTTGGTATATCCGAGCAGATCGTGTTTCCGGAGATAGATTACGAAAAGGTAGATGCCATAAGAGGTATGGATATAATCATACACACGAGCGCTAAAACTGACGAAGAAGCGCTTTGGCTTTTGTCCCTTTTGGGACTACCCATAAGGAGCTCTTAAAGGAGGAGATTATGCCCAGAAAAGCCAAGATAGCTAAGGACATTAAACACTTTCCTAAGTATGATGTTAGGCACAAAAACAGGTGTCCTTTGTGCGGAAGACCTAGGGGATTTATCAGGTATTTCGGTATGTGCAGGCTATGTTTTAGAGAGCTTGCGCTTAAGGGTGAACTGCCAGGAGTTAGAAAGGCAAGCTGGTAAGGAGGTTTAAGGATGGACCCCATTGCGGATATGTTTTCTACCATCAAGAACGCTATAAGTAGGAGAAGAGATTATGTGGATGTGCCCTCTTCTAAGTTAAAGGAGGCACTACTTGAAGTTCTAAAAAAGGAGGGCTACATAAGAGACTGGGAAAGGTTGCAGGATAACTCAAAAGGTACCCAGTATACTCTACGGATACACCTCAAGTATCTTGATCCAAGAAAACAGAGCAGCGTCATAAAAGAAATGGTGAAAGTTTCCAAACCTGGAAGGCGCATTTATGTTCCTAAGCATGCCATACCTTATGTCCAAAAGGGTCTTGGCATAGCTATACTCTCTACGGATGCAGGTGTATTGACGGATCATGAAGCGAGGAAGCTTGGCAAAGGTGGAGAAGTTATAGCTTATGTTTGGTGAGGTGAAGCCATGTCAAGGATAGGTAAAAAACCTATAGAAATACCAAGTAGTGTAAAGGTAAGCCTGCAGGGCTCTGTTATAACCGTGGAAGGTCCAAAGGGCAAGCTTTCTATGAGCTTGCACCCCCACATGAAAGTTTATCTTGATGGTAATACCGTAAAAGTAGAAAGGCCTTCCGATGAGCCTTTTTACAGAGCCATGCACGGAACTACCGCGGCGCTTATAAGGAACATGATAAAAGGTGTTTCAGAAGGTTTTACCGTAGTGCTTGAAGTGTTTGGGCTTGGATACAGAGCTGCTGTAAAGGGTGGAAATCTTGAACTTAACTTAGGTTTTTCACACCCCGTTGTCTTTCCCATACCACTTGATGTGAAGATAGAAGTAAAGGAGAACAAGATATACATAAGTGGTGCAGACAAGCAGAGAGTGGGACAGGTAGCGGCACAAATAAGAGCCTTCAGGAAGCCAGATCCTTATAAAGGTAAGGGGATAAGGTACGAAGGTGAAGTTCTCAGGCTAAAACCCGGTAAGGCAGCAGGAAAAGGTAAGAAGTAAGGAGGCAAGATATGGCAAAGCTAACTAGTCGCGAAAGGAGAGAGAGAAGGCATAAAAGGATAAGGAAGAAAATATTTGGTACTTCAGAAAGACCAAGGCTTTGCGTTTACAAAAGTCTTCACAACTTTTATGCTCAGATAATTGATGACACCAAAGGGCAAACCTTGTTGTCTGCTTCTACTATAGACCCCGAGTTTGTAAAGCTGACTGGTAAAAGAGGAGGAAAATCCATAGAGGATGTTCAAAAGCTTGCACAGATCCTTGTTCAGAAGGCAAAAGAGAAGGGTATAAGCAAGGTAGTCTTTGACAGAGGAGGATTCTTATACCACGGCAAGATAAAAGCCTTTGCAGAGAAGTGCAGAGAGCTGGGACTTGAATTTTAAAGGAGGTAAAACATGGGCGGTGTAGACCTTGAAAAACTTATTGATGAAAAGAGGAAAGTTCAAGGTATAACTAATATGGAAGATGAGCTTCAGATAGAAGAAAGGCTTATATATGCCAGAAGGACCACACGGGTAACAAAAGGTGGCAAAAGGTTTTCCTTCGGTGCTTTGGTCATAGTAGGAGACAAGAGGGGTTTTGTAGGATTTGGACTTGGTAAGGCAAGAGAAGTACCCATAGCCATAGCAAAAGCCATAGAAGACGGCAAGAAGCATCTCATAAGGGTGCCCATAATAAACGGCACTGTTCCTCATGATGTGATAGGTGAGTATGGACCTACCCAAATAAAGGTCATGCCTGCAAGGAGAGGTACGGGAATAGTGGCCGGAGGTGCAGCTAAACCCATCTTTGAACTGGCGGGATATACGGATGTGCTTACAAAACTTCAAGGTAGCACCAATCCAAACAATGTAGTAAGGGCAGTTTTTTCTGCTCTTCTCAAACTAAGATCCTTAGAGGATGTCTCAAGAGAGAGAAGCATTGACCTTGAAGAGCTTCAAAGGAGGTATCACTTATATGCGAGGTGAAAGCATGATAAAAGTAACCCTTGTGAAGGGTCTTGCGGGAAAGCCAGAACCACACATAAAAGCGGTTAAAAGTCTTGGGCTTAAAAAGGTAGGTCAGTCAAGGCTTCTTCCTGACACTCCCGTTGTATGGGGCAACATAAAAAAAGCTTTTTACCTTTTGAAAGTGGAGCAAGTTTAAGGAGGTAAAACATGGAAATAAAGAGAACAGCCAAAAAAACTTGTAAATTTTGTGAAGAAAAGAAAGAGCCCAGTTATAAAAACTACGAAGAGCTCAGGCAGTTTATGACAGAAAGGGGAAAGATCATAGGCAGAAGGCAGACGGGCGTTTGTGCAAAGCATCAGAGGGCACTTTCCATAGAAATAAAGAGAGCAAGACAGTTAGCCTTACTACCTTATCTTGTCGCCTGACGGAGGGAAAGATATGAAAGTGATTCTAGTCCAAGATTTTGAAGGATACGGTGTGTTTGGTGATGTAATAGAAGTAAAGGATGGTTTTGCCAACAATTACCTCATACCAAGAGGTATAGCTCTGCCTGCCACAGAAAGCAACCTAAGGCATATTCAGAGCATTGTGCAACAGAAAATGAGAAAGCTCGAACGAGAAAAGGAAAAGGCATTAAGCCTTGCACAAGCCTTAAAAGGTATCCTTTTGGAGATATCCAAGCCTATCGGTGAAAAAGGTAAGCTCTTTGGCTCAGTAACTCCTGTAGACATAGCCAATGCTTTAAAAGAAAAAGGTTTTGATGTTGACAGAAAACGCATAATCATTAAAACACCCATAAAAGATGTGGGCGTTTACACAGTTCACATAAGGCTACACCCACAGGTATCAGTAGATATAAAGGTGGAAGTAAAGCCCGCATGATGTTTTAACTCATATTGCAGAAAGTAGTTATCTGTTTTAAACTTATTTAAGTTATGAGACAGGCTCTTTATCAAAGAAGCACTAAGGTAGTATCCCATTACCTTATCGCAGTAATAGGGGTTTTTACCGCAGTAGCATTATCTTTGTTGCCCATGGACAATGTGTTTTGGTACAAATCTGCTACTTTGCTTTATGCTCTGTCTTGTATAATGTACCTCTCTTATCCTCTTTTTAGGAATTCTGTATTTATGAAAACATCAACCCTTGCGCTCTTTTTAGGATTGGTCTTGAACTTGACAGGTATGATAAGGAGAGGCATACAGAGTTATGAGCTGGGTGTCTTCCATCCTCCATGGAGCAATCTCTTTGAGGCTCTTACCTTTTGGAGTTTTATAGTGGGTAGCATATACTTGTTTATAGAGAGAAAATACGCTCTTAGATTGCTCGGTGCTTTTGTTGTTCCCCTTGTGTTTCTTCTTAGTGCTTTTGCCATCTTTAAAGCATCAAAAGATATAACACCTCTTATGCCAGCTTTAAGAAGCTACTGGTTATATCTTCATGTGGTGACCGCCTTTATAGGTTATGCTGGCTTTACTGTCGCTTTTGCCAGTGCCATTCTTTATTTATTAAAAGGAAGGTTTCCTCAAACGAGATTGCTTCCTTCTCAAGACCTGCTTGAAGAGATCACTTACAAGTCTATTATTCTTGTATTTCCCGTATGGACCGCATCTATAATATTAGGCTCTGCATGGGCTAACGAAGCTTGGGGTGGGTACTGGAGCTGGGACCCTAAGGAAGTTTGGGCTTTGATAGTTTGGCTCTTTTTTGGAGCTTACCTTCATGCCAGACAGATGCTTGGATGGAAAGGTAAGCGCACCGCGTGGATGGTAGTTTTCGGCTTTATTACAGTGCTTATCTGTTTCTTTGCCATAAATCTATACTTTCCGGGACTTCACAGCTATGCAACGGACTAAGTTATACTTAAAAGTTCTGATTCCCTTTCCGCATCCTTTATGCTCTGAACTATAGTTTGTGCATCCACATTTATTATCTTGGAAACTCTGTTTATGATCTTTTCATTTTTACTGTCTTCTAACAGTTCTACAAGAGAAAGAATAAATCCTATTTCGTTAAGCCTCCTCTCAAAAGCTTCAGCTATATCTCTATCCAACATGAGCTCCTTTACCACATCTTCAGGTTTTTGTCCGAGAATCTCTCCCGCTAAGGAAAAAAGACCAGCAAGATAGGCTTTTTCTTTTATATGAGGTGCATATATACCTGCCAATCTCTCCGCTAAGCTTGCCCTGAAGAGAGACCTTTTCCATAGGTTTACTTCGTCTTCTTCTACAAACATCTCCGAAAGAGCAAGCACTATGGTAAACTTAGCTATGTTCTCAAGCCCGAGATCACGCACAACCTTATCTATCTTGCTTATGTCCTTTATCTTTGTAGGATAGGCAAGATTTAAGAACTTTAAGAATTTATAAGTTGCTCCTATATCTTTTTCCAGAATGTCCACTATGCTTTTCATATCTTTATTTTTTATTGCTTTGTAAAGCCTGAGTATAGTTGTCTTTAGATAAGATATGGTTCTTGTATCTCTAACCCTTATAGGTCTTGACAGGAAAAAACCTTGAAAAAAGTTAAAACCAAGCTGATAGGCTAATTGGTAATCCTCTTTTGTTTCAATATTCTTAGCTATCAGCCCTTTTTTCAGATTTTTGAGTATGCTGATCACTTCTTTGAGCTCTTCCATGTCGTAGGGACTTTTTTTCAAATTTATCTTTACAAAGTGGCACTTTCCCAAAAGGGGTAAGTAATCTATCTTCTCAAAACCAAAGTCATCTATACAGAACTTAAAACCTTTTTTTAAAAGAGCATTTATAGATGCAAAGAGCTCGTTAGAAAGTCTTCTATTCTCTACAAGTTCTATACCTACATAATCCGGTGGAAGAAGGTCAAACATGGACGCTTCAAGGAATATGGCAGGTACATTTATGAACACTAATTTTCCGCCACCTACCCTTAGAGGATTAAGTTCTGTTATGGTATCTATTGCCATAGTAGTTGCTTTGAGGGGATCTAGTCCTTCTGGGTGCTTGTTGGTCAAGGAATCCTGTATGAAAACTTCGTAAAAGGCTACTTTGCCATTCCTGTCGTATATGGCTTGCTTACATAACACATTCATGGGATTTATTATAACCTTCAAAAGAACTCTTCAAGAAGTCTTTCTAAGCTACTGCCCTTGATCTTATGAAGATACTTTACAACATACTTGCCTATAACATCTACCTCTATATTTACATGGTCTCCCTCTTTTTTATATTTGAGATTCGTGTTTTCGTAAGTGTGTGGTATGATATTAAGACTTATGGTGTTCCTCTCTATGTAATTGACGGTAAGACTTATACCGTCTAAACCTGCTGAGCCTTTTTCCACAAAGTATACAAGCCAGCTGTCTGGTACATACACTTTAAGCTCGTAGTGTTCCCCTTTGCTCTTAAAGTATGCTATCCTTGAGGTAAAGTCCACATGTCCCAAGAGTATATGACCACCTAACCGGTCTCCTACTTTGAGCGCCCTTTCCAGGTTTACAGGATCTCCTACGGATAGCATGCCGAGATTGCTTCTTTTGAGTGTCTCTGGTGATAACTCAAAGAAGACTTCTTGATCTACCATTTTTACTACTGTAAGACACACACCGTTTACAGCTACACTGTCTCCTACCTTTATGTCATCTAAGGATGTTTTTATACTTATCAAACCACCTTTTGAAGAAATTCTAAGGTTAGTTATCCTTCCTACATCCTCAATAAGCCCCGTAAACATCACAAAGACACCTCGTCCCCTCTAAAGACAGGTCCTTCATAACAGACTCTTACATACTTTCCTTCTTTATTTTTTACAACACAGCCAAGGCACACTCCCCAACCACAAGCCATCCGTGATTCCAACGAAAGATAAAGCCTGCTTGGATCTACGACATTTTTCAATGCCTTTAGCATACCCTTTGGACCACAGGCTGAAACGACCCAAGAGGAGTCAAAATCGCTAAGAGCATCCGTTATTAAACCCTTTTTTCCATAACTTCCGTCTTGGGTATAAATGAGGTAATCAAAGCCCTCTTCTTTTAACCAGCTTTCCATGCTTACTTGTTCCTTACTCCTTGCACCGTAAAGGAAGAACACGGTTTTGCCAGCTTTCCTAAGCTCCTTACCAAGAAGGGTAAGTCCCGCAAGACCTATACCACCACCAATAAGTAGATGCTTGTCTCCCTCAAGATTAAACAGGCCTTTCCCTAATGGTCCAAGAATATCCACCTGGCTTCCCTGAGAGAAACCGCTTAATAGCTCTGTACCCCTTCCTACCACATCGTAGAATATAAATAGACTCTCTTTTTTAATGTCTGCTACTGCAAAAGCTCTTCTACCTATTGGATCCTTTGTGTGTGAAACTTTTATCATCACGAAATGTCCTGCCCTTATGTAAGGTGTTATTTGTGGAGCGAGCACTTGCATCATGTAGGTTCTTGGAGATATGGGTAAGTTTTGAAGTACCTTACCTTTAGTGTCCCTCATCTGTGTCTCCTTAAAAGCTCATCACCAAGCAGATTAAAAGATATAACCACAAGAAAGATGGCAACGCCAGGAGAAAGTATCCACGGATATGCGGATATAATGTTTATGTCTCTTGCATCAGATAGCATGTTTCCCCAACTTGGCTGAGGCTCTTGAATACCAAGACCTAAAAAGCTAAGGGCGGATTCTCCCAGTATGTAGCCGGGAAAGGAAAGGGTTGCAGACACCACAAGGTAATAGTAAGTGTTAGGTAGAATGTGTTTCACTACTATCCTTAAAGTGCCAGCACCGTAGGTCTTTGCACTTTGGACAAACTCTTTTTCCCTTATGGAAAGTACCATACCCCTTACCACTCTTGCCAGACCAGCCCATCCCAAAAAGGATATGATGAAAACCACCATAAGAAACACTTCAAAGCTTCCCATGGTTAGGGGAAAAACGCTTCTCAAAGAAAGCATCAGGTAAAAGGTAGGTATAGCTAAAAGCACTTCCACCAAACGCATGATAAAAGCATCAAGTTTACCCCCCATGTAACCCGACAGACCACCCACAAGGGAGCCTACAAGGAAAGTTACCACTACACCGATTAAACCCACTAACATGGATACACGCGCACCGTAAACGAGCCTTGAGAATATGTCTCTGCCCAGTTTATCGGCACCAAGAAGGTGTATCTTGCAAGGTTTTTCAACACCAAAAAGCTTAAATCCGTAAGGTGTTCTAATAAACAGTCTGACAGGACAGGAAGTTTTTGTATCTTCCTTGTAGGACTTAAAAATGGGGTCTTCCATCACATACATGTTCACATAAGGTAAAGTGAACTTCCCATCTTTAAATATGTGAATTCTGGTGGGTGGATGGTAAGGTGTTGTTCTGCTTTGAAGGTCGTAAGGATAGGGTGCCACAAAGTCTGCAAACGCAGCTAAGAAGAGGAAAAGGGCAATTATGCTGATGGAAAACTTCATAACCTTAAAATTATAACTACTGCGCTCAAAAATTCTCAAGGTCTGTAAATATGAGCACGCTTCTGCGCGATCTTATCCTTGATGCAGGCATGTCTTCACCTTTTAGCAGACTTCTTAAAACATCTCTCTTCTCTTCACCTTTTACAAAAAAGGCCACTTTCTCAGAAAGGTTTATGAATTCTTCCGTGAGACTGAGCCTTATGAGTCCATCGGGTGATACACTTATACAAACTTCTTTTGTGATCTTTTTACATTCTCTATTGGGAAACAGAGATGCGGTGTGTCCATCTGTGCCTATACCTAAAAGCACCATATCAAGACACCCTATGCTTTGGAGTTTCTGAGAGTATAGCACAGCGCTCTCATGGGGTGAAAGGTAAAGGTCAAAGCAGTTTATTCTGTCTAAAAAGAAAGGTTTTATATGTTTGCAGTTGCTTCTGTCGTCAGAAACATACCTTTCATCAGTAAGAAAAAGATTTACCTTATCCCATTGGATTTGCAAGCCTGAGAGGATCTCGTAAGCCTTGAGGGGAGTTTTACCACCAGCTAAAGCTATGTTAAAACTGCCTTTTTTGTTGATGAACACACGGGCTAAGCGTCTTATAAAGTGAGCAACTTTAATGTCTATGTGCTTATCAGCAAGGATTTTATAAGATCCACGCTTTTCCATCTTTTTCTATAAGCTCTTGTGCTTGTATAGGTCCAAGACTTTTCGGTTTGTAGGTGTATAAAGGCATGTGGTTCTTTATGATGGGTTCTACTATCTGCCACATGAGTTCTACCTCATCACCCCTTATGAAGAGAGATCTGTCCCCTTGCACTATATCAAGAAGGAGGTTTTCGTAAGCGTCAGGGAGCGTTTGAGCTGTTATGTTATACTCCATAGTTGTCTCCACAGGGCAAGCTATAAAACCTCCGGCAGGAGGTCTTAGTTCAAAATATATGGCTATTTTATTTTCAGGAGATGCCTGAAATACTATCTTGTTCTGTTTGGGTGTGCAGTCAAGTAATTGGGCATAGCTTTTTGGTACTTCTTTGAAGATCAAGGTGATCTGACTTAGTTTCTTAGACATTTTTTTCCCGGTCAGTAGATAAAAGGGAACACCTTGCCACCGGAAGTTATCTATGTAAAGTTTAACAGCTACAAAGGTTTCCGTGTTTGAGTTTTCTCTTACACCCTTCTCAAGCAAGTAACCCTCATACTGTCCTTTTACAGCATCTTCTTTGCTTAACCTTCTTACGGACCTTAGGAGCTTTGCCTTTTCATCCCTTATGAGTTCTGGGTCCATACAGCAGGGTAGCTCCATTGCGGTAAAAGAGAGCATCTGAAGCATGTGGTTTTGGAGCATGTCCCTAACCGCACCTACGCGATCGTAATAGTCTCCCCTTCCTTCTATACCTATGTCCTCTATGGCTACTATCTGGACATGATCAACAAAGTTTTTGTTCCACAATCCCTCAAATATGGTATTGGAGAGTCTAAGGGAAAGGATGTTTTGAACCGTTTCCTTACCTAAATAGTGGTCTATGCGATATACTTCCTCTTCCACAAAATAAGTGTAAAGTATCTGGTTTAGTCTGCTGGCGGATGAAAGGTCAAAACCGAAGGGTTTTTCTACTACTATCTTTCTGGGGTTTGTAAAGTTCCTAAGAAGCACTCCCAACCTTCTAATGGTGTTTTCAAAAAGAAGAGGAGGAAGTGCCAGATAGAATATGAGTTCCTGACCTCTGAGTTTTTTTATTATCTTGGCTAAGGCTTGGTAAGAACTGTCTTCTTTTACATCAAACTGTACAAAGTTGTTAAACTTCTCAGCATCAGGTGAGTTGCTCACAAGGTGTTTCCACTCTTGGCTTTCTTCTCTTGCAAGGGAATAGACTTTGTAAAGACCTTTAAGTTTACCATATGAGTAAAGACGATAAAAAGCTGGAAACAGCTTTTTTCTGGCTAAGTCTCCCGTCCCACCCAATATGAAGAAGGAAAACTTCTTACTCATCTTTCCTTCTAATCTGGTGTCTGCCAAATTGGTATCTGAGGCCAGCCAAGAGCCTGTCCCTGAAAGAGTTTTCTTGTCTTGATCTGAACCTCATAAAGAGAGCGTCCCCTATGGTGGGTACAGGCACGCCTCTTTGGATGGCTTCTAATAGAGTCCACCTTCCCTCTCCAGTATCTTCTACATAAGCTTTGAGTCCCTCAAGGTCCCCAAACTCCTCAAAGACCTTCTGAGTAAGTTCCATAAGCCAGCTTCTTATAACGCTTCCTGCGTTGTATATCCGCGCTACCTGTGAAAGGTCATACCCAAACTCGCTCTCCTTAAGAAGTTCAAACCCCTCACCTATAGCCTGCATGATGGCGTACTCTATGCCGTTATGCACCATTTTTGCAAAGTGTCCCGCTCCAGACACACCCAAGTAAGCATAACCCCTTCCTTCATAAGACAGATCTTTGAGCGCTTCCTCTATAAACTCAAAAGCTTCTCTGTCCCCACCCACCATAAGACAGTATCCCACCTGCTCACCGTATATGCCACCGCTTACGCCCACATCAAGAAAGTAAACTCCGCGCTCTTTTAGCCTTCTGTGTCTGATTTGAGAATCTCTGTAGTAGGAGTTTCCTCCATCAACCACCACATCCCCCTTTGACAAGAAAGGTGTAAGTTCATCAAGCACCTGATCCACAACTTCATGTGGAACCATGAGCCATACAAACTTTCTCTGAGTTCCAAAGAAATCCTCCAATTGGGATAAGTCCTCAAGTATGTGTGCCATGCCTTTCAAAAGGTCTCTCGCTTTTGGGTCTTTGTCGTAACCTGCTGCACAGTGTCCCTTTGAGTTAAGTCTCCTGATCATACCCCCACCCATCCTACCAAGTCCTATTACAAGGCATTTCATAGAGTAAAATATAAATCTGGAGGTCTGAAATGTTTGAGGGTTTTGAGGAGATAACGGACAAGGAAATTTACGACAAAGCACTGGCAGGAGAAAAACCTGCGGTAGTCATCTTTATACAGCCAAACAACTCTCAGAATGAAGCCTTCTACAAAGTCCTTTTAAAGTTCCAAAAGCTTTACGGAGACAAAGTGAATTTTTATTACATGGATGCTCAAAAGAACACCAGCGCTGAGGACCTGGGCATATTTGTATTTCCTACAGTGCTTTACTTTAGGGATACTATGGAGTTAGAAAGGCACGACTATCTGCCTTCAGAAGAAGAGGTAGAGAAGGCTATTAGGAGGCTCTTGAGGTTGTGAATATTCTATGGGCACCTTGGAGGACCAATTACGTGGAGAATATAGACAGGATAGGTAACTGTTTTCTTTGTGATGCGGTAAGCCAACCAAAGGATATATGGAGGGACTTTTTGGTGTTGTATGTAGGAGAAAGAGCTTTTGTGATTTTCAACAAATATCCGTACAACGCCGGTCATCTGATGGTATCACCTATAGCGCATACGGGGGATTTTACCTCTCTTGATGATGAGACTCTGCTGGAGATAAACAGGCTCACCAAGGTGTGTATAAAAGCTCTGCAGGTTTGTATAAAGCCTCACGGATTTAATTTGGGCTACAACCTTGGTAGGTCTGCAGGTGCTGGGCTTGAGGACCATATTCACCTTCACATAGTACCAAGGTGGAACGGAGATACCAACTTTATGCCTGTGCTATCTGAAACTAAGGTCATATCCCAAGACCTTTATGAGCTTTACGATAGGCTCAAACCTATATTTTATGGTCTTATAGATGCTACTTGAGGTAAATAAACTCAACCTTTGGTACGGAAACAGACACACTTTAAAGGACATTAACTTTTCCGTAAACAGTGGGGAGATACTATGCATTGTAGGAGAATCTGGCTCGGGAAAATCTTCCATTCTTCTCAGTATTATGGGGCTCTTACCAAAAACCGCAAGGCTCGAAGGAAGCGTAAAGTTCAAAGGGCAAGAACTCTTGGGACTTTCAGAAGAACACTGCATAAAGCTCAGAGGAAGGCATATATCTATGGTATTCCAAGAGCCTTCTGTTTACCTTGACCCCCTTTTCCCAATAGGTACTCAGGTAGAAGAGGCTTATATTGCTCACTTTGGAAAATCTGGAGCAGAAGAGAGAGCTCTTCAGGCACTAAAAGATGCGGGTATAAAAAACGCAGAAACGATATACCGTATGTATCCCCATCACCTTTCTGGAGGTATGAAGCAGAGAGTTTGTATAGCCATAGCTACCGTGTGCGACCCAGATTTGATCTTGGCAGATGAACCCACTACAGCCCTTGATGTGTCCATGCAGGGAAAGATACTCGCTCTGTTTAGAGAGATTAAGAATAAAGGGAAAGCGGTGATTCTTGTAACACATGACTTTGGAGTTGTAGCTGAAGTTGCAGATAGAGTTATAGTTCTAAAAGATGGATATATAGTAGAACACAAAGATGTTTTCGGCATATTTGAAAACCCCGAACACCCTTATACAAAGGAGTTGCTTAGTTCTATATGAAGAACAGAGTTATTATAGTAGGAAGACCTAATGTGGGTAAATCAACACTTTTTAATAGGATAATCGGTAGAAGAAAGAGTATAGTCTACGACCTACCGGGTGTGACGCGAGACATTGTAGAATCTCAGGCAGAGTGGAAAGGCAAAAGGTTTATAGTTGCGGATACGGGTGGTATTTTTGAAAAGGGGGATGAGCTTTTCAAAACCATGGAAAAGCAAGTAGAAAAAGTTCTGTCCGATGCAAAGGTCATTCTGTTTGTTGTAGATGTAAAGGAAGGGCTCACAGAGGCGGATCGCTATGTAGCCAAAAAACTTTATCCTTACAAAGAAAAGGTTTTCTTAGTGGTCAATAAGGTGGACAATGAGAAACTCCAAAAGCAAGTTTATGACTTTTACTCCTTAGGATTTGATAGAGTTTTTCTGGTGTCTGCTCAACACGGTAGAGGTGTTGATGAGCTTCTTTCTGCGGTGCATGAGCTTTTAACCGACGAAACTACGGAGCTTTTGTATGAAGGCATAAAGGTGTCCTTTGTGGGAAGACCCAATGTGGGTAAATCCTCTTTGGTAAATGCTCTGCTAGGAAACCAAAGGGTCCTTGTATCTCCAATAGCTGGTACAACAAGGGATGCTGTGGAGATACCTTTCAGTTATGCAAAGCATGAGTTTGTCCTTATAGATACTGCAGGTATAAGAAGGAGAACAAAAGTACAGTACGGAGTGGAGTTTTTCTCTGTAGGGAGAGCTATAAAAGCTATGGAGCTATCAGATGTTGTCTGTTTGGTTCTTGACATGTCCGAAGGCATAACTCATCAGGATCAAAAAATAGGTGGACTCATAGAAAAGCGCCACAAAGCTTGTGTAATAGTAGGAAACAAGTTTGACCTTGTAAAGTCAGACAAAGATAACGCACTTGAGTATGTGAGAAGACAGCTTTCTTTTCTTGATTACGCGCCTGTAGTGTTCACCTCTGCTTTGAAAGGTATAGGCATTAACGAGCTTCTCCAAGCTGTAATTTTGGCTTACCAAGACTACACCAAAGAACACAAGACATCCTTTATCAACAGAGCTGTGCAGAATGTGATCAAAGAAAAACCCCCACCCGTATACAAAGGAAAAGAGGTAAAGGTTTATTACGCATACCAAGAAGGGACAAAACCGCCTACCCTTGTGATCATAACCAACTATCCGGAGGGATGGAAGGAAAGTTATAAAAGGTTTTTTACAAGAAGACTGAGGGAGCATCTAAAAATAAGACACTCCCCCATAAGGCTTATTATAAGGGGAAGAGAAACTTAGGAGCTTACAAAGGAAAAGCTTTTCCCATCGTAATCCACAACCAGCGTAGTGTTATCCTTTATCTCACCCTTTATTATCTTCTCCGCAAGGGGAGTTTCCAAGTATCTCTGAACTACTCTTTTGAGGGGTCTTGCTCCGTAAGCAGGGTCGTATCCGAGTTTTACCAGTTCCTTTTTGGCTTCTTCTGTCAGTTTTAGTTTTATGCTTCTTTCTTCAAGTCTCTTGTTGACAGATGCTACAAGCAGTTCTACTATCTCTAATAGCTCCTTCATAGTGAGAGGTTTGAAAACTATGACCTCATCTATCCTGTTTAGAAACTCGGGTCTGAAGAAGTACTTTAGTTCCTCAAGCACTTTTTCTTTTGCCCTTTGAAATTCCCTCTGTACTGCCTGCTCATCGCCATCAACAGAGATACTCAAAAGATACTGAGACCCTATGTTGGATGTCATAATGATCACCGTGTTTCTAAAGTCTACAGTTCTACCGTGAGAGTCTGTAAGTCTCCCGTCATCAAACACCTGTAGGAAAAGGTCAAACACTCTTGGATGTGCCTTTTCTATCTCGTCTAGCAGAATGACTGAATAAGGCTTTCTTCTTACCGCTTCTGTAAGCTTTCCGCCTTCTTCATATCCCACATATCCCGGTGGTGCACCTATAAGCTTTGCAACGCTGTGCTCTTCTTTAAATTCTGACATATCAAGCCTTATGAGAGCATCTTCATCACCAAAAAGAAGTTCCGCAAGAGCTTTTGAAAGTTCCGTTTTTCCTACACCAGTGGGTCCCAAAAATAGGAAAGTAGCTATGGGTCTCTTGGGATCTTTTAGCCCTGCTCTTGCTCTCCTTATAGCTTCAGCAACTGCTTTTACCGCATGCTCTTGGTCTATGACTCTTCTGTGGAGTTCTTCTTCAAGCTTGAGAAGTCTTTCCATCTCTTCTTCTTTGAGTTTAGACACTGGAATGCCTGTCCATTCAGATACCACCTGAGCCACATCATCCCAGCTTACTACAAGAGCTTCAGCCCTCTTGCTCTCTAACTCTTTTAGCTCTTTTTCCAGTTTAACTTTTTCTATCTTTAGCTGGGCTTCCCTTTCGTAATCACCCCTTTCTGAGGCTTTGATGATCTCCTGATCAAGCTCTTCCATACGCTTTTTTATTTCTTGTATCTTTACATCTGTACCACCTATCTTGTTCAAAAGCTCCTGTTTTTCTTTTTCAAGCTGGACTTTCCTTATTTTAAGCTGAGCTTCCCTCTCGTAATCACCTTCTAAGTATGCCTTTTGTATCTCCTCATCTATTGATCTTATTTTCCTTTCAAGCTCTTGAAGTTCTGGTGGTAAAGATACGACGGAAAGCTTTTTCCTTGCACTTGCTTGGTCAAGGGCATCTATGGCTTTATCGGGAAGCTTTCGGAAAGTCACATACCTTTTGGTCAGTTTAACAGCTGCCTGCAAAGCTTCGTCCGATATTTTTACCTTGTGATGCTGTTCCAGTTTAGGCTTTAAACCTTTTAGGATCTCTACAGTTTCCTCTTCCGTAGGTTCATCTACATATATGGGTTGGAAACGCCTTTCTAAGGCAGGATCCTTTTCTATGTACTTTCTGTATTCGTCCACAGTGGTTGCACCTATAACCCTTATCTCACCTCTTGCCAGAGCAGGTTTTAGCATGTTGCTTGCATCTACCGCCCCTTCTGCTCTGCCAGCGCCTACCACAGTATGAACTTCATCAATAAAAAGTATCACATTCCCCTTTTGTTTTACCTCCTCAAGCAACGCTTTTAACCTCTCCTCAAACTCTCCTCTGTATTTAGAACCAGCCAGCAAAGACCCCATATCTACAGCTATTATTTCTTTGTCTTGCAGTTCCACAGGTACTTCTTTTGAGACCATTCTCTGAGCTAAACCTTCCACTATAGCAGTTTTACCCACACCCGGGTCTCCTACCAACACAGGGTTGTTTTTTGTTCTTCTTAAAAGTACTTCGATCACTTGGTTTATCTCTTTTTCCCTGCCTATAACGGGATCAAGCTTGCCCTCCCTTGCCATCTGGGTAAGGCTTACCCCAAATCTCTCCAAAGGAGACTTTTCTTCTTCCTTTAGTTCCTGAGCTACATCTTTCATCTTTTCACCTCCTAAGATATCTTCTAATAATTTACCTCCTATAGTTTCTTTGGCTTCCATAAGCGCAGAAGCTATGTGATAAGCCTCTACGCGAGATAAACCCTCTTGCAAAGCTTTGTTTTGAGCTTTCTCTACTACCTTTATGAGTTCTTCTGAATAGTCAAAGGTAGGCTCTTTCCCAAACACCCTCTTGGCTATCAGGTCCTTTATCCTGTCAGGAGATACTCCCAACTCCTTTACCTGCTTAAGAAGAGCGCTATCTTCCATAGCTTTTCTTATCAAACCGTCTATGGTGAGCCTGTTTTCAAGGAAAGCTCTCACATCTTCATGCCTGAACACGCTTGAAAGGCTTTTCTCTACGCTTTCTAACTTACTTCTGTACTGCTTTTCTATGCTTTCCATTCTTGCATACTCCACCTGAAGGCTTTGCAAACTCCAAAGGTCTCCGTAGCGCCTTGCCCTTTCCATATCCCTGAGGAGTTCATCCTTTGCTCTTCTTATCTTTTCAAGCTCCATTTGAACAGAGCCTATGTCAGACTTTACTTCCATTATCTTGCTTCTAAGGTCTATAAGATGTTGTGCCTCTTGATTTGCTGCTTTTTCAACTTGCTCCCTTAACTTTTTCAGGTATTCACCTACCTTTCTGTAAAGCTCCTTTCTTTCTATTCCTCTCCTTTCCAAGTATTTAGCTAGCGGAGAAGTCTCATCAGAAAGGAGGGAAAGTAAAAGATGGTCTGTGTCAACCTTGCTATCACCGTAGGACTTGGCTATCTCTTTCGCCTTGTTTAGATACTCCAAAGCCTTTCCAGAAAGAAGGTTCTCACTAAACATTTTCCTTTACCTCCAAATTTAAATTAATTTTATAATATTTCTTTAGTATACTTTTGTCAAGTAAAAACAGTTTATCCTTTCTGCTGGCGTGTAGTATAATTCCGTTATGTGTGGTATCATCGGTTATGTTGGGAAGAGTCCCGCTTTAATAGTTTTGCTTCAAGGCTTAGAAAGACTTGAATACAGAGGCTATGATTCCGCTGGTGTAGCTCTGATAGAAAATGGCAGGATCTTTGTAGAAAAAAAAGTAGGGAAAATAAGGGAACTTGTCAAAAGCTTGTGGGGTAAATCCCTTAACGCTACCATAGGCATAGGACACACAAGATGGGCAACTCATGGCGAACCTTGTGAGATAAACGCTCATCCTCACACAGATACAAGCGGTGATATAGCGGTAGTACACAACGGTATAATAGAAAATTACAGAGAACTCAAAGAAAAACTACAGGCACAAGGTGTAGAATTTAAGTCTCAAACAGATACGGAAGTGATAGCTCACCTTATTTCTAAACATTACAGAGGGGACCTTCTGTCTGCAGTTATTGAAGTCATAAACATGCTTAAAGGTTCTTATGCCTTTGCGGTCATAACAAGCAAAGAACCTTACAGGATAGTGGGTGTAAGAAATGGAAACCCTTTAGTGGTTGGTATAGGAGAAGGGGAAAACTTCTTAGCATCAGATATTCCGGCAATTCTTCCCTTTACAAGACACATAATACCCATTTCCGATGGCGAAATAGTAGACCTCAGGGTAGACGGTGTTGACATATACGATACAGAGGGCAACAGATTAGTAAAAGATGTAATAAGCGTGCCTTGGGACATTATATCCGCAGAAAAGGGAGGCTTTAAACACTTTATGCTCAAAGAGATCTTTGAACAACCCAGAACCGTAGGAGACACCATAAAAGGGTACATATCAAGGGACTATATTCTGCCTTTTAAGCTAAAGGAATTCAGAAGGATAATTCTCCTGGCGTGCGGTACATCTTACCATGCATGCTTGGTAGGAAGCTACTGGATATCTAAGTACCTTCAGGTTCCTGTGGAAGTCATGTACGCTTCTGAGTTCAGATACTCAGATGTACCCGTAAATGACAGAGACTTGGTTATAGCTGTATCTCAATCTGGGGAAACAGCAGACACGCGCTACTCTGCACTCTCAGCCAAAGAAAAAGGTGCCACTGTCATATCTTTAGTTAATGTAATGGGAAGTGCTTTAGATAGAGAATCAGACTATACTCTCTACACACACGCCGGACCGGAGATAGGTGTTGCAGCAACAAAAACCTTTACCTCTCAGTTAGCGGTGCTTTACAGCCTTTCCGTTTCTGAGCTACCAAACAGGGACCAGCACATGGAAAAGCTCTCTGCAGTACCCAACATAATGGAAGAGGTTTTATCAGATGCGGAGAACATAAAGAAAGTAGCCCTAAAGTACACCAACAAAAAGAACATGCTGTATCTTGGTAGGTATCTTAGTTATCCTATAGCCTTGGAAGGTGCTCTAAAGCTCAAAGAGATCTCTTACATACATGCAGAGGGTTATCCCGCAGGAGAGATGAAGCACGGACCTATAGCTCTCATAGACGAAAACATGCCAGTTGTAGTAATTGCTCCAAAAGACAGGGTGTACGAAAAAACCCTTTCTAATATAGAAGAGGTGCTTACCAGAAAAGGGGTAGTTATAAGCATAGGTTTTGCAGGTGATGAAGGACTAAAGAGTATGTCCAAAGACTTCATAAGCGTACCACATGTGGATGAAGACCTTTCTCCCTTCCTGACGGTGATCCCACTACAGCTTTTTGCTTATTACATTGCGGATCACTTGGGACTTGATGTAGATCAGCCAAGAAATCTTGCCAAAACAGTTACTGTTGAATAACATTAAGCGCGCTAGGATAAGGCTCAAGGTAAACCTGATCCGTTAGGTACTTTTCATCAAATCTGTAAGACCAGCTTTTAAGTATTTCAAGTAGTGTGCAAAGGTCTTTCTGTCCCGTCTTGTAGCTCTCCACCAAACTGTAAAAATGCTCTTTTTCTGACTTTTTTAACTTGCTTGATAGGTGCCCCATTATGTGCAGAAGGGTGTTAGCATGCTGTCCTTTTGTGGGTCTCCTTTTGAGCGCATCCATAAAAAGTATCCTGTACCTGCTGATGGCTTCCTTAAAGTTTTTCTTTGCCTCCGCAACAAGCTTCCCCATCTGTTTGAGCTTTTCCTGGGAGTGTGCCATGATAAGGTACTTGTAGCGACTGTGAAATTCCACGAGATCTTTCACATCTTGAGCTTTTGAAAGAAACTCTCTGAGTTCAGCGATAGCAAAGAGCCTGACCAAAAAGTGTTCTCTGAGCTCCTTGTTTTTTAGTCTTCCTTCATCTTCTACAGGTAAGAGCTTGTACCTCTCAAGCACCTGTGTGGCAAAGAGCCCCTTTCCCCTACCGTAGAACTCCTCTCCGTAGGTATCCTTATAAATCCTTGCGTTGGAAACTCCGCAAGATGGAGACTTACTCTTTAACAAAAAGCCATCAACAGTATCCAAACTATCCAAAAACTCTCTGCTGAAAGAGAGCATAAGCTGTGTAAGGTCTCTACCAGTAGTCGGTTGTATGAGTCTAACTCCTTTTTGGATTATCACTTTATCTCTTGGCACACCCAGACCTATAGACACTTCAGGACACACAGATATTATTTGGCAGTATTCTCTGAGCTTTATGGCAAAGGGATCTTTTACCACCTCTCCGTTATATCTTACGGGCTGAAGGTCAAGACAAGCGCTCATAACAAGGCGTGGTTTTGGAAATGTCCTCATGTAGAATTAATTTAATGCTAAAAGTGGGACTCACTGGCAACATAGGGTCAGGAAAATCCACTGTAGCATCCATGTTCAAAGAGCTTGGTGCTTATGTGTTTGATGCAGACCTTATAATAAAAAGCTTTTACGAAGAGAAGGGCGAAGTCCATAGAAAGGTGCTTGAAACCTTTGGCAAAGAGGTACTTGACCTTATGGGAAACATAGATAGGAAAAAACTGGCTAACATAGTTTTTTCTGACCGGGAAAAGCTGAAGGTTTTGGAAGACATAACCCATACCGCTCTCTACAAAAGGCTCGATGAGGAGTTCAAAAACCTTCCGCAAAATGCTATAGCCATAGTAGAGGCAAGCCTCCTTGTGGAAAAGGGCACCTATAAAAACTACGATAGGCTTATTGTGGTTTATGCCCCCTATCAGGTTTGTAAAGAGAGAGCTTTGAAGTCTGGCTTTTCGGAGGAAGACTTTGAGAGAAGATGGAAACACCAGATGCCACCTGAAGAAAAGGTCAAATACGCACACTTTGTTATAGATAACTCAGATGGATTGGAGTATACAAAAAGACAAGTTATAAAAGTGTATGAGGAGCTTTTAAGCCTCGTCCATTAATCTGTCAGCCAGATAGTCCGCCAAATGCATCACTTCTTGACCCGTTCTGTGTTTTATGCTTCCGTCTTTGAGATTTAGTACGCATCCCGGACATGTGGAAAGCACCACCTGTGCGCCTGTGCTTGCAAGGTCTTCTATCTTTTCCTTCTGTATTTGGTCTGATATTTTGGGGTTTGTTATGGAGAAAAGTCCAGCAAATCCACAACAAGATTTGTCTTTTTGTGCTTTCTTGACCTGTGCATTCTCAACGGAGTTCATAACAGAATAAAAAACCTCATCTTTTACTCTCATAGCACTGTAAGAATGACACGGTACATGGAAGGTGATTTTTTCACCCGCACCTTTGAACTTTAGTCCTTCTTTGAAGACTATCTGTGCAAAGTCATAAACTTCTTTATCAATCCCATAATCCTCCTGCAACGCGCCACCACAGGTCGGACAAGCTACCACTATGGCATCATACTCATACTTTTGCATCTCTTTAAGGTTGTGATTCTTTAGTTTCTCAAAGGCAGGTATATTCCCAGAGTAGTAATGGGGAGCTCCACAGCATTTTATATACATGGGCACTATAACGGTATAACCCGCTTTGTTCATGAGCTTTATCACGCTCTCACCCGTTTTTCCGTAAAAGGCGTCTATCATGCACCCTGTAAAAAATAGGAGTTTACCCTTTTCTTTTTGGGCTTTAAAGACTTTTCCTCTGAGTCCAAAAGCTTTTGCAGTTGGCTTAGGCATGAACTTTACCGCTCCTGTGGGAAAAGGCGTCTTTATCTCTTTTGCTGGTAAAAGACTCATAACTCTGCCAGCGAGCTTCAGTGCAGACCTTCCTGGTTTTGTTTGCATTAGTTCAAGAACCTTCAGTCCTGCAAACTTTACCCATCCTGTACCCAGCTCTTCCTTTTGCATGTGCTTGGCATGTACCAAAATCTCCTTGTATTGCACATCGTTGGGACTGA
>Ga0079997_116285_pt1 | contig 67143 bp, 67 predicted proteins | sample PerSpoCPS_CMetaG_FD_69200 | JGI IMG/M metagenome (GOLD analysis project Ga0079997, IMG submission 69200) | Archaeal communities from Yellowstone National Park, Wyoming, USA - Perpetual Spouter C (PS_C) MetaG (SPADES assembly) (version 2) | ecosystem: Environmental > Aquatic > Thermal springs >...
GGGGAGAGCTAGTAGGATATGATGGATTTAAGCATAGGAAGGGGACTAAGATACATGTATGCGTAGATAGGGACTCCATGCCCCTAAGCATAATCATAGGGCCCGGGAACGAGCATGACTCTAGGAGGCTTCTAGAGCTTGTAGGAGACCTAGATTGGAGGCCTGAACAGCTCTACGCAGACGCAGCATACGACACGGAGAACATAAGGAGGGGCTTAGAATCCATAGATATAGAGCCTAACATACCTGTGAATCCCAGGAATGGTAGGAGGCCTAGACCATACAATGTTGGGCTATACAGGAGGATGAGGTCCGCTGTAGAGAGGTTCTTCGGATGGATAAAATCATTCAGAAGAATAATCATAAGGTATGAGAGGCTAGAATCAACATACAAAGCCCTAGTAACAATAGCATCAATAATCATACACCTAAGATACGGAATTTAGAGATGAGTTCAAAGTTAGAGTTATAACGCTTAAAGCGATTTTGAAAAGGGGAAAGAGAGGGGGAGGGGTTGGATTTCCCCAGCCAGACACTAGAGAGGCCCAGAAGGCCGGAAGGTGTATCGCTCGGACCACATCACCCTTATAAGAAGATTATCTCATAGGGGTGACAGGTGTATTAGGATGGCCGCTCCAGCCTTCTGGGCCTTCAATGTTATCCAGATGGTCTTTAGGACTTCTGTGAGTTCTTTTCCTCTTATTTTGTATCCATTTAGACTTATCGTTAGTCTTTCAAGGGCCTTCCTTGCTGTTCTCGACCTGTGGAAGCGTGTCTTCCTATCTCTCCTCCATAGTCCGAAGTAGTTCTTGGTGTTCTACGCCACGAAGCCCATCACGGCCTATTATTGTGAATACTGGTATAACGTCCTTATCCCATCCACCCCTACCCCTACCAGCCCTCAAACCCCTACACCTAGGCCCCCTACCTAGAAGTATTATCCTGTCATGGTTACCCCTACCCTTCAGACCAGCATTCACATAGACCTCATCCACCTCAACATCCCCTGAGACCCTCCAATAACGCCTAACATACCTCTCCACAGCATACATTATCCTCCTGAACGATCTGTATACAGAGCCATAGCTACGCCCAACATCTATGGAGGCCCTCAGGAGGGGGACGTTAAGGCATCCAGACAGATACATTATGAACAGCCCCTCGTTAAGGGGTATCCTAGAATACTCGAAATCAGTACCGCTCTTATCGTTGAAAGTCCTTAAACAGGCCTTACACCTAATACCATCCCCAACCTATAACAGACAGAGAACTACAGTAGACACACCTAACACCATTAGACCACCTAACCTCCCTCAAAAACCTATCAGCAGAGCCCTCAGACATAAATATGGCCAGTCGGTATAGTGGAGACCGGTGGCCTAGTAGTACTCGACAAGCAGTCCAACCTCGCGAATAGAAATAGATGTCCTAAGACAGTATTTAAAACCTTATAATTCTATCCGCCACCTCGATGAGGCTGTTGACAAACCTTCTCTCGGCGAGTGTGACGGAGGCCCCTTTATCCTCTGTGAGCCTTTCACCGCTGTAGGCCGTAACAATCCAGGTCTTGGCCAGACCCAAGGCCTTTAGGAGTTGCCCTGGGTCTCCTACGTGGGCATAAATCGTTGCGTCGTTGATCATCAGCACAGGGGTCGGCTCGGTTAGGTATTTCAAGACAAAGGGCTCCAGAAGGGCCCTGTTCTTAGAGGCGAGGCTGAGCACCTCCTCCGCCGTCTTACCCACCAGCCTGGGAGGGGTCACGTCCCAACTTGTGTAGTAGCGCACCCCCTCCGGGATCTTGCCGATCTCGGAGAGCTTTCCGCCGACCCCCCATGAGCGCGAGGGAGCCATGTCGATTAAAGTAATCTCTCTAGTGTCGCAGGACTCGGCAAGACTGCTCAGAATCCTGAATAGGAGAAAACTCTTCCCCTTCCCGCTCTCGCCCAGTATCAGGGTTCGCCAGCCTAGGAGCGCCTCGACTCCGAGAATCATCATTCCTGCCTACCCACTATCCTCGACATAAGGTCTGGGACTACCCTGTCAAGGACGAGGAGAACGAGATATGCTGCCGCCGATCCGGGGATAGAGCTTGCGGCCCACCCGGACCAGAAGAGAGCCAGAGCTGCGAAAACCTCGCCCCTCCTAACCATCCCGAGAAGCTGCGGGGAGAGGGGGAAGAGCGTGGGGATGAAGGTGGCTAAAACTAGAATCGATATGGTGCCGCCTATAAACACTGTCCCCAGCGGCTCCGCGAAGGCGCAGAGGTATCGGAGCCTCGCGTTCCTAAACCTGCGGGTTAGTCGGTAGGCTAGGCCCACCGTGATGGCTCCCGGGATACCTCCGGGGTAGGCGAAGAACGTCCCTACACCGATCGCTATCCTTAGCGTGCCGACAATCAGCGGAACCATTACCCCCCAGGCAGGACCGAGCAGAACACCAGCGACAACGTTTCCGAAGTGTTGCATGGGCGCGGCCCTAGTGCCGAAGAATGGAAACCAGATATAGAGCGAGGAGATCAAGGTTAGTGTAGAGATCGCAACAACGTAGGAAATCCTCTCACTCATCCTCACCTGAGTCTTCATACCGTCTATCCTTTTCCAAGCCCCCAACTTGTCCTCCTCAACGGATTCACCTTTATTATGGCAACCTCGCCCTCGCCCCACTTATCCCTCCTCGCCCATAGAAACTTCTTGAAAAACTCCTGCGAAATACTCCTAAACTCATCCCCCATCGTAATCACCTCGGCCTCACCACTAACCAATACTGCCTTGTTGGGCTTATACTGGTCGACTAGTAGGGCGATCCTCTTGTCCCGCATCAAGTTCTTCACCTTCTTCGTCTCTAGGTCAGAGACTATGTAGAAGAACCCGTCCTTGAAAATATAGCAGACGGGGACCAAGTGGGGCGAGTTGTCCTCAGAGATTGTTGCTATCCTGCAGAGCTCGTTTGACTCCAGAAACCTCTTCTCCCTAGGAGTAAACATCTCAGCCCAGAGGAGTGGCCGCATAGCCGCGATATATTCATTACACCCCACTTGTGGCCTCTCGGACCTGTGAAGGAAGGCATAGAGCACCCTCTCCGTTGCTTTAGACAATTCTTGCGCTGGGCACGTAATACGCGTAGTCTTATATGCAGGCTGCGCCATCTATGCCCGGATTGCCCAATTCGAGCTACGACGATAGGGCGCGGGCTCTCAGGGAGGATTTCCCAATATTCAAAAGGCGAGTCTCCGGTCGGCCCCTCATATACCTCGATAACGCGGCTACAAGCCAGAAGCCCCGTCAAGTCATCGAGGCCATAAACCACTTCTACTCTAACGTCAACTCAAACGTCCATCGGGGCGTGTACGAGCTCTCAATCGTGGCCACGGAGCTGTTCGAGGATACTAGGCGAAGAATAGCGCAATTCGTGGGCGCCAAGAGCTGGAGAGAGGTAGTATTTACGAGGGGGACGACAGAGGCGATAAACTTGGTCGCCTATTCATACGCCCTGCGAAAGATCAGGAGGGGGGGCAAAATCGTGATTACTGAGATGGAGCACCACAGCAACATAGTTCCTTGGCAACTGATAAGTGGTCTGAGGGACTTGAGGGTCGAGGCGATCCCTATCAGCCCCGAGGGCTATCTCGAGATGGATAAGGCGGAGAAAATCCTCAAGGGCTGCGACCTACTCGCCTTCGTTCATGCCTCCAACGTCCTCGGAACAATTAACCCAGCGCGGGAACTTACAATGATGGCGAAAGAGCAGGGCGCCGTGGTCCTGGTGGATGGAGCCCAGAGCGTGCCCCATATGCCCATCAACTTTCAAGAAATAGGGTGCGACTTCCTCGCATTCTCAGGGCACAAGATGCTAGGACCCATGGGCTCCGGCTGCCTCATAGGCCGCGAGGAAATTCTCGACGAGATGGACCCCTTCATGGGCGGTGGAGAAATGATCAGGGAGGTCCATCTGAGCGGGTCAAAGTGGAACGAGGTTCCCTGGAAGTTTGAGGCTGGGACGCCGAGCGTCGCCGACGTGGTGGGGCTGGGCGAGGCCGTCAAGTATCTGAGTCGCCTCACGATGGAGTGGGTTAGGGGGCGCGAGGAGAGCCTCGTCGAGACCGCGATGGCGGAGCTCTCTGCTGTCCCGAAGATTAGGATAGTGGGGCCGGAGTCCCCTAAGATGAGATGCGGCCTAATATCGTTCACACTCGCGGACATCCATCCCCACGACCTCGCTGAGTATCTTGACCGTTATCACGGCATAGCGGTTAGGGCGGGACACCACTGCGCCATGCCTATTCACACAAAGCTGGGCCTAACCGCCACAACGCGCGCAAGCTTCTATATCTACAACACAAGTGACGAGGTCGCGAGTCTTGCAGAGGCCCTGAGGTCGGCTCTAAAATACTTCGGAGCCTAAATATCCACCGTAAACATTGTGGTTGTCGAGTTCATATTGATCTCTGTTAGGAGCCAGAGCTTCCTGAAGTAGGAGTTGAAGAAGTCATGCCTCGCCTCGGCGGCCACCCCCACAATTACGTCGTAAATCCCAAAGATCTCGTAGGCCTCAAGGACGTGATCGATGGTCTGGAGGAAACGGTCCCAGAGCCGTGGGGCGGCAGGCCGCCTAATCTTGATGAAGGTGTAGGCGCACTTCTTACGGCTCGTGCTTTCAGGCCTCTCAAAGTTTAGGCCGGCGCTGTTCACAATCAAGGTATTCGTGTCTACGACGCCGTTGTGGTATAGGTTGTCGAGAACTGTGTTAATCTGGGGGAGATTCTCAACCTCCACCTTAGCTATGATGTCGGCGGTCCCAAAGATAAGGTATGCCTCCTTCACGAACTGAGTCTGGCGCGTCGCCTCTAGACACTGGATCAGCTGACTCCTAGTGCCGACGGTACCCAAGATATATGCTTTCACGACCCGTACCTCGCACAGGATCCTTTTTAAGCCTTATTCATCAGTCGCATATGTGGCACGAGTCTATGTCGAGGACCGGCTCAAGGTTCTTATGAGCTATGCAAAGCACTCTTTCTCTCCGTATCCTCTGGAGCCCCCTGTTGAACCTCGCCATTACTGATAAGTGGTCCTCCCCACGGAGTATGGCTTCCACCACATCCATGGCCACTTCCTTCACCACGGGGTGCTCTGCAAGCTCCCTCATACGCCCCCGCGCCATCCTAAGATAATTGCTCACGGAAGGCTGGGTTATTCCTAGAACCTGAGCGGCCCTTTTCTGGTGAAAGCCATGCTCCCTAACTAGCAGCGTGACTATAGCCGCCCTTAAAACTGGGACTACGGCCCGCGACTCGACCTCCGAGGGAAGTATCATCAGCTGATAAGAAGCCTCGGAGACTGTATAATAAATCTTATTCCTGTTTAGCGGCGTGATTAACGAGGCTTTGACCCAAGACTACATTACTTCCCACTATGAATAGTTGAAAAATTCTTATATAGGCAAACCCGGACCAACAGGCCGAAGACCATGGCTGTAATAACTGAGGCGGCAAAAAACGAGGCAGCCTCCATACTTAGGGAAAAGCTTGTGACAAAGACAAGGAGCATCTGCCCCGAGTGCAACCAGGTCCTCCCCGCAGACGTGGTGGAAATAGACAACAAGATATACATCAAGAAGACGTGCCCCCTACACGGCGAGTTCGACGAGCTGTACTTCGGCGACGCCGCAATGTACTACAAGTTCGCGTCGTGGCTGAAGGATGGGAAGGGAACGGGAAACCCCGACGTAGAATCCGCCAAAAGCGTATGCCCCTACAACTGTGGGCTGTGCAGCTCACACCTCAGCCACACCGGCCTCGCAAACCTCGTGATCACAAATAGGTGTGACCTGCACTGCTGGTACTGCTTCTTCTACGCCGAGAAGGCGGGCTACATCTACGAGCCCACGCTCGACCAGATCAGGGAGATGGCACTCAACCTGAAGGCCGAGAGGCCCGTGCCTGGCAACTCGATTCAAATAACTGGCGGCGAGCCGACGCTCAGGGACGATCTACCCGAGATAATCCGCGTACTGAAAGAGGTTGGGGTCGACCACATACAGCTCAACACTAACGGAATCAGGCTCTCAAGAGACTTCGAGTATTTCAAGAGGATAAAGGAGGCCGGCGTGAGCAACCTCTACATGAGCTTCGACGGAGTAACACCTAGGACGAACCCGAAGAACCACTGGGAGGTCCCTGGGGTCCTAGAGAACGCCAGGAAGCTGGGCGTAGGCATAGTCCTTGTACCCACCGTGATAAAGAGCGTTAACGACCACGAGCTCGGAGACATAATCCGCTTCGGCTTCAACAACATAGATGTGGTCAGGGCCGTCAACTTCCAGCCCGTCTCGCTAACCGGAAGGATGCCGAAGAAGGAGAGGGAAAAGTACAGGATCACGATCCCCGACTGCATAATCAGGATAGAGGAGCAGACAAACGGCGAGATACCGAGGGACGCATGGTTCCCGGTCCCCGCCTGCACGCCGTTAACAAACTTCATCGAAGCCCTCACACGCTCACCAAAATACGAGCTCACCATCCACTTCGCATGTGGCGCAGGTACCTACGTATTCAAGTCGGGCAACAGGATGCTGCCAATAACCGAGTTCGTGGACGTGGAGGGACTAATCAAGTACCTACAAGACAAGGCCGAGGAGATCGAGCTTGGAAGAAGCAGGGTATGGGTCGGCCTCAAGGTCCTATCCAACATCAACAAGTTCATAAGGAAAGAGAAGCAGCCCGAGGGAATGAACCTAGCAAGAATGCTCTTCAACATAATAGTAAGACACGACTACAAGAGCGTGGGAGACTGGCACAGAAAATCGCTCTTCCTCGGGATGATGCACTTTATGGATTGTTATAATCATGACGAGGAGCGCTTGCGGCGTTGCGACATCCACTACCTGACGCCCGACGGCCGGATCATACCGTTCTGCAGCTTCAACGTTATACCGCAGTGGTACAGGGACAGGATCCAAGCGATATTCGGGATATCGATCGAGGAGTGGGAGAAGAGAACGGGACGCAAGCTCAGCGACGACTTCTATAAGAGAAAGCTACCGGTGAAGACCGCATCGACCAAGACTGCTGGGTTCGGAGGAGCTGGGGAAATCCCAGTGATTCAAGGAGGTTCTGGAAAAGCGGAAAGTTACTGCGCATCATGCGGTCACAGCTCCTAATGGCTTTCATTTCCATTTTGTGCGACGTCTTCAATTTATTTCATTAATTCTTTGAGTAGTCCCGTTAATCGTTATCCATTCAGTTATAGCATGGAGAAAGCTTCCACCTCTATCTTTCTGAATATCTGCTTAACTTCGTTTACGCATTCTTCCAATGTTAATTCAGGATTTAGTTCTATTGACAAGTGGGCTTCGGCTACTTCTATGTCGTAGCGCCAACCATACTCTTTCTTTATTTTTACTCGCGGATCCAATTCCGGCGCCATCTCTAGAGCTTTGAAGTATGCTTCTAAGAATTTGAGTACGCTCACGAATCTTCCACTTAGTCTTATTTTGAGATATTTTCTTGGTTTAAATTGAAATATCCACACCCAAACATATCCATTTTTATTGTAATATATCTCTGTATTCAACACCGTATAGCATATAGGTTCATAATAATCTTTTTTTCTATATTTGACTATCTGTAATGAAACCTCATCAGGAATCTCCTTGGATTTAATGCCTCTAACCTTATCTATCTCAACAATAAAAATTCCATCTCCTATACTTTCATAAACAGTTCTGCCAATCCGGATTTTGAGAGGATAGTTCTCATTATCTCGTTCTATCACTTTAATTCGAGCAGCCAATACACCTCACTTTTCAGTAGCTGGTTGACGACAATATTAAAAGATAATAGTACGTAAGTCCATAGGAGGGCGGTTTGGGCCCTATGAGGTCTCGTGTCCCGCATTAAACCGCAGTCCATTTTGTGCTGCACCACGTAAAAGTAGAGCTCGGCTCTCTTTCTGCCAATGAATACAGACTTCTTGGCTATTTCGTCCAATCGGTCCTTGACGGCTTTGCTTACGGACCACCTCAACGGCTTATTGGTGCTGTTGGTCAGCAACCTTAGCGCCCAAATTCTGTAGCTCTCTTTCAGTGGGTGTGGTATTTGTCCTAGCCATCTAAGCATATGGTACACTTCATCCTTCCAGTAGATCATGACCCTTAGCTCTGGGATTTTTGATTCGTATAGTCGCCCAAAGCTATCCATATGCTGCTCAGGTGGCTTGTTAACGTGAGTGACGCTCGTGTGATAACCTCGCCTCTCCAACACTTGCCTTACATCGTCTACCAACTGCTTGTTCGTGTTGGTAATCGGAACGACTAAAAATTTTGTCGTGGGGTTAACCGTCCTATCTTTATTTGCGGCCTCCCACGTAATGTACCCCTCGCACGCCAGCATCGTCGCGAGGTAGGCCCTCAGCTCCTCATCCGTCCTCACAAAATCAGGTATCCGCATGTCTCTCTTGCACTCAAGGAGGAAATCCCAGTCCTTCAAATCGAGCCGTATTATCAGCTGCCACTCGTAATAATTCTCCGTGAACTTCCTCGCGCCCAACGCTATGGTGCCATGACCCTCGAAGATTTTGGCGACCGTCCTAGCGTACGCCTCGTACGGAGTGTTCAATACCACCTCGACCATCGTCCTTCCCTTCACTCGAACGGCTGCGTCGCCTTGGACCAAAGCCGCCGCCATCGCCATCTGCACCGTGTCCCTCGGCGGCCTCCTCGGGCCCCTCAGCGTGGCCATGCGCACCGCCTCCTCCGGCCTCCTCAGCTTTACGCCGACCTCGAAGAACCTGTTCCTCAGCGTCTCCTCGTCTATCTTGTACTGCGGCTCGACCAGCGCGTTGATCGCGTCGCAGACACCCCCGTAGCTGTAGCCCATCTCGTAGAGCATCGCCGCGGCTCCGAGGTACGGCGGCGGGTAGACGATCCGCTTCCTCCCTGTCCTCTTGGGCATCGGCAGCCTTGCCCTCAGCTCGGCGTCCCTTTCCTCTACCCTCCGCATCTCCTCCTCGAGCAGCCTCCTCAAAGTTAGGTGCGCGTCGACCTTCGGGATCATCTCACCGTCGGCCAGCTTCTCGTCGGATCCCGCCGGCCGGACAGGATACCAGACCGTAGATTCCCCTCCGGGGCTCATGGACCCCTCTCTGACGATGGTGAGGGGTGCCGCCTTCTCGGCGGCGATAGCCCGGAGGGTGTCGGGACCGGCCGGCGGGGCCTGCGCGGCCACGGGCGTCCGTGTCCGCCCGTGAGCGAGCAGGGTCGTCTGTGCGGCCCAGACGGGTGACACCAGCTGCCACGGCAGCACGGGGCCGCTCTGCCCAGCCGGACGCCCCCACCATACACCCGTCCACCGATCTAACTGGACGGTCCCTTTAGTTAAAAGGGGAATAAAAAATGGTGGGTGGCACAGTTGTCCGGCCGGACGGGAAGTCATCAGGGGTTTTCCGCCTTCTTCCTCTTGGTCTGCCCCCGCCCTCCTCCTTATGGATACGGATATGGATGCCACTAACATGTCGAAGACATCACATAACCCACTCACCTCACGTGACTGTGACAGGTGAGGCACCTCGCCTCGCCCTCGGGTCTTCCCTCAAACTCTCAGCGGCCAGTCTGAGCGCTTCCCTCACCATTCGTCCGCGTTCCGAAAGTCTCGGTATACCTTTAGTATTCTCGATCAGGCGCAAGCTCTTCATCCTATTGAGTACCCGTGGCTTAGCTAGCTTTTGATAACGCTGAGCGTACTTTTCAAATTTTAGAGGGTGTTTTCCGAGAATCCAAATCAAGATGGCGTCTTGTCTCCTCAAATACTCCAAATGGTCTTGATAGATGACACGATCAGTAACGATACCGCGATTCAGCAATTTAATTGCTCTCATTACTATTTTTGTGCCGCTTGCCGGATCTTCGAGGAGCTTTATGATACCCAAGGAGTTGGCATTTTCTACTCTTTTCTGTCCGTTTCCATCGACAGATTGTTTACATCTGTGATCCGTGTTAATATAATTCTTAGCTGTAAACGATGTTGTAGTGATATCAACATACTTTTGTGGATACGCTTGCGGTCCGAAAATTTTCTGAATGGACTGTTCGGCCATATTGGTTCGATTCGGGTCGTCATGTTTCATCACCTTTTCGTTGAAAATTGAAGTTGGTGCACTTCTCTTATTGATTAAATAGTTTGATCTCACATTTGACGAGATATTCGAGCTATCTGATTCGATTGAAGATCGGTATTGGTCTAGTGCGCACCATGCCAATTGTGACCACGTATCAGTAGTGATGAGAGTCCAATCTCTGTCGGAGCGATTAATCGTTGGGCCTCCGGGATCTTCATATCGATCGCGTTTACCGCCTTTACGGTATCGTCTGAATAAAGCAGGCACCGACTCCTCTATGAGACCTAGCGCTATTACAACGTTAATCAGTCCAATAGATATAGCAAGCCAATTAATCATGATGTATGGAACGTTATTTGATAGATTTGCATTAAGAGGTGGCCAGAGCTTTGCTACGAAGTACAACGCTACAGGGGCTAACCCTCCTATGGCGAACGCTAGCCTTATTACGCGGCTCTGAATTTCTTTCTCGACCCCCCTATTTACCAGATAAGCGATAATAACGATGTTGGACAGCAACAGCACGACCGCGACAGCCAAATACGTCGTAAGTAGGTCGCCACTCCCTACGCTCTGGCTCGCGTCGCACTGCCTGCTCGCATCGGTCGTAGCCCACGGGGTCAGCTTCCACTCGGAGCAGTTGGTGCTCGGCATCCGAAGTCTCTGCATGATAGTGTCCAAATAAGGCTTTAAATACTGTCTTGGGGCGTCTATTTCTACTCGCGAGGTTATTTCAGGAGAGCCCCAGCTATATAAAACCCGTTATTTGGACGCTACCTAATGTTTTAAGGAAAACTTTATTAACTACACAAAGCAAAAATATCATATGCTTTGGAAAGTGCGATCAAAGTTGTATAATATTGGGATAAACGAAGTAAAAATGATGACACGAGCGTTCACGGCCATTATGATTGTCCTGCTGGTATTATCTGCTATCCTACTGGCAACTCCGGTGGTAAGGGCCTCTCCCGCGACCCTTGTAGTTGATGACGATGGTTTCGCGACAGCCACTAATTGCAATGACCCGTTAACTCCTGCATACACATCAATACAGGCTGCCATAAATGCTGCAAGCGACGGTGACGAGATAATCGTCTGCCCCGGCATTTATGCTGAGCAGATTACTATAAGCAAGAATGGTTTGACGGTCAGGTCGTTCGACGGTTCTGCAGTCGACGGCACACCAGACACGGTCATCGCGCCCGGTGAATTAACCCCTGCGGCTGTCGTTATTAGCGGGAATGACAACGAGTTCATAGGCTTCTACATCAAAGATACGACCAGCGGTCATCCTCACGCACACAGAGGTATATTCGTCCAGGGTGACAGAAACCTAGTTGAGAAGAATCTCGTGGAAGGTAGGGGCAATGTTACAGCAGATATAGGTATACTTGTAAGGGGCGGAGGCGTTGGTGATGGGATTGCGGAAGACAATTCGATAGTAGATAATGAAGTCAAGAACATCTATGATGGAATAGCGACAGTCTCCGTCGGATCAAATAATGCGGCAAAAGGGACTATAATACAGCATAACAATGTTCATCACGTATTCAACGTAGGGGTATCAGCAGATAGAACACCATACACAAGCGTAATGTTCAATGAGATCGTAAATAACAAAATAGGCGTCAAATTCAACAGCAGAAGCGATATCGGTCTTAGCGGTGCGGGAACAATAGTTAGATGCAATAACATCTACGACAACTCATTGTATGATGCAATGAATATAGCTACTGATGGCTCTGAATTGATGGCTGAACACAATTGGTGGGGATCGACAACCGGCCCTGCCTCCGGTAAGATATTTGCTGATCCATTGTCCGGTGGTGTGGATTACGACCCATGGCTCACCACCGTATGGGAAAAGGCTGAAGAGTGCCTGCCTCCGCCTCCACCAGTTAAGGTTGGAAGGATGACCGGCGGCGGCTTCATAGTAGGCGACATGAGGATTAACCGGACTACTACTATAGAAGTAAGATTGAACTTTGGCTTTGAGCTTCACTGCGACGCCAGCAAGGCTCCCAACAACCTCGAGATAAATTGGAGGCCCTTGTCCGGAGGACCAACCTACATCTTCCACCTAGAGAGCATGAATTCTGCCTTATGTTTCGAGACTCCAGCAGATCAGGGTATGCCTCCAGCGCCCTTCGACACACATGTAGGCTCTGGGACCGGAAGGTTCAAAGTGGGTAGCTCGCCATGGCAGCCTGCCACTATTGAGTGGAGGTTCGTGGACGCTGGGGAGCCTGGAGCAGGTACCGATGAATTGTCGATAGTAATAGTAGTGGGCCCAACTACTTACACCATTTCCGGCAGGATCACTGGAGGGAATATCCAAGCACATCCAGGAGACCCATAACGGTCCCCCTTAAAACACAACCCATTATTTTTTCCGATATAGTAGCATCATGGATACCACTCCTATGGCTAGTCCCAATAGGATGAACAGTATTAGTGTATAGGGGGAGGGCAGCATCTCCTCCTTTAAGATTGTTTTAGTCGACTCTACGATGCTTGTGGAAGTGAGGAGGCGTGTGGTGGTAGTTGTTTTGGTCTGGGTGGTCAAATGCGTCATTGTTGTGGTCTCAGTGTAGTATGACGTTAAATATGTTGTGCGGGGAATAGTGTGAGTTAACGTAGTATAACTTGTTATAGTTTCTGTTATTTTTGTCAATTCGGTCTGCCTAATAATCGACGTTGTAGTGAGGGTGGCGATTTCAGTATTAGTCACAATTTTTGTTGAGGTAGTCAAAATAGTACGACGGATTGTTGCAGTAGTAGTGGTGATCTCTGTAGCGGTTGTGGTTATTGTGGTTGGGATGGTTGTAGTGGTTGTAGCAGTTGTAGTCATTGTGGTAGTATTAGTTTCGGTTACCGTGGTAGTCGTTGTCGTTGCGAAAGTCATTGCATTGGGGCATAGCTTAAAGTATATCACATCATCCCCCTGCGGATTGTTGAATACAGGTGCTATAGAGCTAACTGTTGGGGTTATATGGCTGGTTATGTCTTGGGGTGTTAGGGTATTAACGGTAGGTGTGACTGTTGACGGAGTGTATGTGAGCGCCACCGCTGTTGCGGGGTAAGATAGGAGGCTCGTAGGTAGTCCGCCCCTTGTGAACCCTGTAGTTATAATACAGTCGTTCTGGGTCGAAGCGGCGAATCCATGCTGCCAAGTTCCAGGATGGTGTAACGCCACAGAAAAAGAAAGGTCCCCAGCGATCTGACCCACCGCAGCGACGAGAAAGTCTCCCGAGCTGTCCAACTTTCTCCCCTCGCCAACAAGCACTACTTTATTGCTCCATATCGTCGCACCGATAGCAGACTCGTAGGAATCTGTACCCATTGCTCTTGCCCATATCACGTCTAATGTAGTGGGATCCAGCCTCATAACCAGTAGATCCCTGTTCCCAGTTGTCACATCAACACTTCCTGCAACGAATATGGACGAACCATATGCGGTTATCGAGCTGCCTTCTTCAAATAGTGGTGAGGAGTAGTTAGCCGTCATTATGTGGTTACCTAGTCCGCCAAACTTGCTTACTAGGACGTCATTACCTGCCGTTCTCCCGGTGACGTATACGTCGCCCCCAAGGGTGGTGGCAGAGAACGCTCGATCACTAGTATTTCCCGTGTTCCACACAACCCCCCACTCCGCATCCAGCGACGCAACATTAAATCGCATTAGGAATGGGCCCTGAGACGCGATGTAGCCGGTAACATAGCCCGCCCCGCCATCGATCGTGCCTCCACGCACGTTCTCGTCGCCACCTAAATCATAAACTCTAATCAAGGGAGAAAGCAACGAGCTACAGTCACCGACGAAATTGAAGCGTGCTATGAAAATGTTTCGAGAATTAGGTCCAACGTTCGTCTGCCCTATAACAAGGATTTGACTACCTGAAACTCCAACAAAATAACCAAACTCCTCTCCTCCAAGGTCTATCCTAACGCTACATAAATGGGAATTGTGGGAGGCTCTAAAGATGGTTAGAATAGCATCACGGGTAGCGCTGAAGGAGGTCGAGTGTCCTGAGATGTATATGTAGCTTCCATCAGACGCAATTGATAAACCCCTATCTATTCCAGATCCCCCAAAAATCGAGAAGAATGTAATGGTTTGGGCGCTGGCTAAACTTGCTAACATGGAAAAGTGGATGACTAATGCTAAAGTTATGAGGGTGGAGGCTAGTGTTCTAATTTGACGCAATCCATCACTTCAAGATAACCCATTTATTTGAATTTAAGCCTCCTCCTATTGAGGGCAAATGATACTGGTATTATATTCCTTCAATTACTGTAAGGGAGTTGTGGGTTGGTTTAAGCCCCTTCTTACTTATGGGCTTGTTCTATCAGTATGCGTCAGAGTATAGTGGGCGCGAAATTCGACGAAAACGGTCCTTTTCGTCGACGGATCACAGCGATAGGAGCCTCGGAGCTAGGGTCCCGCCAAGCACCCTCTGGGAGATGGACTGGCTTAGCCATGTCATCTGGTCGAAAGCCAGAAGAGGGCTGCAAAACATGCTGCTTTCAATGACCACACTTTAGAGGCCACTCACAGCACACAGAGTCTCCAAATGTAAAAGGCCCGCTCACCCATGGTTACAATAGACTATACAGCTGATTCTAGTCGGTTTTCAGCTTCGATCCTTTTTCCGCCGGCAAAGTTCCTAACCCTGACCAACTGCTATAAACTGCAGACGAGTTCACTCGCCCTTGAGTTGTGCGTAGGCGGCACGAAACTTTCTTAAGAGGAGTATGAGTCGGCATGTCTACATTGTTCTCCGTGATTGTCTTCGTTTCTTTGGCTTTCTTATCTCTGGGTGTTTGAGGCCCTTGTAGCCTAGGCCTAGGTGTGCGGCGATGTTTTGTAGGGCGTGGTCGTCTGTTACAATTGTTACGCTGGCGTGGCTTTGGGCGAGGTCTAAAGCCGCCGCTAATATCTCCAAGTCCGTGCGAGAAACAACCTCCTCCAAGAGTTCAGACTCTCTTCTCGCCCTCTCAATAGAGTCTTTGCTGGGTGTCGCGACGGCTAGTGTGCCGGAGCGGAGGAGGGCTTCGAGCCGCGCTACCTGTAGTTCGCCGTGCTTGACCTCGCCGACGGCTGAGCTGGTAGTGTAGAGTTTTGCGCCTGGTGCAGTGAAGCCGAGAAGTAGGGCGGATGTGTCAAGCACATAGGCGTTGGTCCGGCCATCCTTCTTCTCACCTTTTTCTTGAGGTTTCTTCGTCATTTGGGAATCGCCTATCTTCCCGCTCCGGCGTTGCTTAGCGTGCGAGAAGTCTCCGGTGCTCATTTCCACTAGCTAGGGGTTCACGGTCCGATAAAGGGTCTCCCTCGGCCTCGGGAATCCTCATATGGTTGTGGGGGTGTTGTGTCGACGGTCGGGATGCTTATAGACACTTACCTCACACGTGGGGCCCTGGCCGGCTTCTTCTTGGGACCTCGGCTGTCTTCATCAGGCTCATGCCTGGCCTCAGTCCCGAGTCAATATCCTTCTACAGGCTGCTCATCGCCTTTCTCATCGTTACTCTGGCAAACCTCCTCTTCGCGGGGCGTGTCGGGGTTGGCTGGAGGGGGACGAGTCTGTCGGAGTCGCTTCTGCTGGGCGCTCTCTTGGGAGTGCATATCCTGTTGTTCACATGGTCGGTTAGGCTGACATCAATCCTTAACGCTACTATCCTCGTAAACACAACACCTGTCTGGGCAATGATAATGGGCTACCTTCTCGGCAAGGGTCTGCAGGGTCCGTTGCCGGTCGCAGGGACGTTCATCGCTATTGGCGGGGTGGCGGTGATCGCCGCTGCGCAGGCCACCTACTCGCCTGGAAGCCTCCTCGGAGACGTCTTGGCAGTTCTTGCAGCAGTGGTTTGGGCGGCCTACCTACTGGCAGGCGTCTCTGTCTTCCGCGGGAAAGGGGCACTAACTTTTCTACCGGGGATCTATGGTGGAGCCACACTCGCGGTCCTCGTTATATCACTCCTTGCGGGTGTGGGGCTGGAGCCGCCGGTCTCGGACGAGTTGGCGCCGCTGATCGGGATAGCCCTCTTCCCCACGGCGCTCGGCCACTCCCTCCACTTCTCATCACTTGAAGGTATACCCCCCATGAGGCCGCGACTCTAGCCCTGTTGGAGCCGGTCGTCGCGACTTTTTTAGGGGTTGTGCTTCTCGGAGAGGCTCCCAGGCCCGAGTTTGTCTTTGGCTCGGGCTTGGCCGCCCTCGGCATATACCTCGTCGTGGCCGGCAGGGACTTACGTGGAGGCCGGGCTAAAGCCCCAGCCTCTTCTTTATCCTCCTCTCGCAAAGCCTGATTGGAGAAGTTCTGATGAGGGTTGTGTAGTGCCTCGCCTTAGTAATCTCTAGGGACCCCGACTTGAACTCTCTCCTTATGTTCCCGTCTATGAGGACGCTGAAGGGGCCGACCCTACCTGCGAAGCTTACCTTCTTGTGGGATGAGAAGACGAGTGGGCGTAGATTCGTTATTGGGGCGACCGGCGTCACGATGATCAGCTCCAGCTCTTCGTCCACTAGTGGCCCGCCGAGCGAGGAGTTGTAGCCCGTGGAGCCGAGGGGTGTCGAGAAGACGACCCCATCTGCAACTATGTTCCGGAGGGAGAGGCTGTCTACATAGAGGTCGAATTCCACAACTTTACCGACCATCCTGTTCGAGACATAGGCCTCATTTATGGCCTCGCCGATGGTCTCGCCGTCGAGTTCTACCTGAAGACGCATGACCCTCTCGACGTAGTAGCTTCCCTCGAGGAAAGATGTGACCGCCCTCTCAGCATCCTCCGGCCCAACGTCGGCCAAGTAGCCCCCCCTTCCGAAGGAGACTGCGAGAACAGGGGTCTCCGGCTCCTCGAGAGCGTGGATCGAGGCAAGTATGGTGCCATCCCCGCCAAGCACTATGAGGGCGTCGCAGCTGATCGTTGACTCAAACCCGTCCCGCGTTAAGGCGCTAACGCTATGCTCTATTCCGTGCTTTTCGATTAGCTCTCGGATCCTCGAGGCTGCTTTCTCAGCGTCTCGTTTCTCTTTGTGGTAGACGACGACTACGTACAACCCGAGAGGTCATGAGCCTCTGCTAGGTGATAAAGCCATCGCGAGGTCGCCGCTGTTGCTGCTTATCCAATACCTCGGTTTGTCGGAGAAGCTCTTCTGCCGAGGTTTTTGTCAGGGGGGCGTGGTGAAGGATGGTGTATCTTTCTGGTCTTATCTTTGTACATTCGAGCAGTGCCCTCAAAGCAGCCTCGGCTGATATTCCTATCTGCGAGAGAGTTGTCGGCGCTCCCGCCCGCTTGACATAGCCTCTCAGCTTCTCAGACCCTATTTCGAGCCCACCAACATGGGGCGGGCCTACCTCCTCGTACCTTCTAGCCATCAGGATAGCGCCGATCCCCACCTGCTCGCCGTGCATCCCGACCCCATTGTTTAAATGGTCGATGTAGTGGGAGAAGAGATGTTCAGCCCCAGAGCATGGACGTGAGGAATTCATCATGCTCATTGACAGGCCACACTTTACCGCCGCCAAGATCAGCGGATAGAGATCTACTCCACCCCCATCAATAAAGCTCCTGACATCCTTGACCGCGGACCTCACCAATTCAAAGGTCCGCCGGCAGAAATACTCGGACTTGACCTTGGCCCCAAGTATCCAGTCCTGAAGCGAGGTCACCTTCGCAAGAATGTCGCCGCAGCCGGCAGAGATGTGTCTGGAGGGGGAGGACCTGACGACATCGGTGGCGAGTATGACCCTTATGGGTGGGGAAGCGATTATACTAGCTCTCCGCCCACCTCCGATAAACACTGAGGCTACTGGTGATGCAATCCCGTCATGTGAGATTGTTGTAGGTATCGAGACGAAGGGGACCTCAGCCCTGTGGGCTGCGAGCTTGCAAGAGTCTATCACAGAGCCACCTCCAACCGCGACAGCCAGCCGGCAGCCCCGCGCATCCTGCTCTAGGGCCGAGCATGTGGCGAGATCACACTTCTCGACCACGCGGAGGACCACTCTGCAGCCGTATTCTAGGAGCCTCTGGTAGACCTGCTCGCCAAGAATTCGCCTCGTCTTGTAGCCTGTTACAATTAGCACCTGCTCGCCCTCTAAAACCTCCGCGGTCAAGATCCCCGCCTCATTCTTGATCGAGTCCAACACCACGACCTCCCGCATAGAGACTAGGTGTTCCCTGCCGCAGTCGCAGCTGAAGCGAGAGCCAAGCCGTATTCCGTCCAGCTCAGTTAATCTCCGCACCCCTGTCAAGGGCTGATGAATAGCATGCCTGCGGCTAAAATAATTATGTTTACAGGCCTCTCCAGGAGCCCTCCGGGGGATTGAGTTTATGAGGCCCTCGCTGTAGGGGTGGAGCGGCTTTTTGAAGACATCCTCGGTCCTCCCTGTCTCGACGATCTTCCCCGCATACATGATGGCTATCCTGTCTGTGGCCTGGTAGTGAAGCCCCATGTCGTGGGACACGAGGATGAAGGATGTCCCATACATATCCCTAATCTTTTGTATTAACTCTACAACGCCCCGCTGATAAACCACGTCGAGGGCCGAGGTAGATCTCTACAAGCTGGACCAGCAGTCCCTCATGAAGATGCGGACAAAAGTGATATCGTATATTCCTCAGGGCTCGATGTCTGTCATGAACCCCACATCGAGGATAAAGAACCAATTCCTCGAGATATTCCAGAAGTATGGGAGGGTCAACAAGGAGGAGGTCCTGCGCCAGGTAAAGGAGAAGCTCCAAGAACTAGGGCTAAGCGAGAGGGTGCTAAACTCCTACCCCCACCAGCTCAGCGGAGGGATGCGCCAGAGGACAGTCATCAGCTTGGCAACAATACTGAACCCCAGCCTAGTTCTGGCAGACGAGCCCACCTCCTCCCCATCGCGGACCCTAAGCTTCACCTCCCCCTACAAGAACCTGAGCGGCGGGGTTATGTCCCTGTAAATCACGCGCATCAGCGTTGTCTTACCACATCCAGACTCGCCCGCCAGCCCAAAGACCTCGCCCCGACCCGGGAGCCACTCTTCAGGGGGACACGGGCGGGGAGGACACTCCCCGGCGGCGCCAACAGGCGCAGGAAGCATCTCCACTCCCTTCGGGGACCATCCCACATCAGACGGAACGCACACCCGCCACGGCCCTCTGCGGCCAGGTGTGTCGGTCCCTGGGCGCCACTCTTCTTGGGTGCTGCCTATATATCGCCGGCAGGCGTGTGCTTAGGGAAGCATGTCAAGCCGCATGAATAAGAGATATTATCCGGCGGACTCGCTTACGACCCCCCGCTTCACCGGGCCCATCACATTCGCCCGGCTGCCCTACACTCGCGACCCAGCGGGCCTTGACGCAGCATTCATAGGCATACCCTTCGACGGCGGTGTCGTATTCCGAAGCGGCACCCGGCTCGGCCCCCTAGCTGTCAGGAACGGGTCCCTCCTACTCAGACTCTACAACCCGGCACTACGCGTAAAGCCCTTCGACGTCCTAGAGGTTGCAGACATGGGAGATGTGGCTGTAGTCCCAAACAGCCTCGAACGAACCTACGAGAATATCTCTCAGGAGATCTCCGCGGTCCTGAAGGCAGGGGTCACGCCTGTTGTCTGCGGCGGCGACCACTCGATAACCCTCCCACTACTCAGAGAGGTCAGCAAGATCCACGGCAAAGTCGCGTTGATACATTTCGACTCACATCTGGACCTGGTTGAGTCACACTTCGGCCAGAGATATACTCACGGCACAGTCTTCAGGCGCGCCCTAGAGGAGGGGCTTATAGATCCGGAGCGCTCCGCGCACATCGGCATACGTGGCAGCTTGTTCAGCGAGGATGAGGTCCTTGAGGCTGAGATGGCTGGCTTCAGGGTGGTCATGATGGACGAGCTCGAAAGCGTTGGCGTTGAGGCAGTTGTAAGGGACTTGGCGAGGCGTGTAGAAGGCTGTCCATGCTATGTCTCCTTCGACATAGATGTCTGCGACCCTGCCTATGCCCCGGGCACTGGAACCCCCGAAGTGGGCGGACTAACGTCCCGCGAGGCCCTCTCTATGGTCAGGGGGCTAAAGGGGCTTCGCTTCGTCGGTTTCGACTTGGTAGAGGTCTCCCCACCCTACGACCACGGCGAAATAACGGCCATATTGGCGGCAAACATCCTGTACGAATTCATCTCGCTCCTTGCCTGGTGGAAGCAGAAAAAATAGTTGGTGTAAATTATCGACTAGTAGCTGAGCTTAAGGATGCTCTTCCACTCCTTGGTTAGCTCAACTGTCGCCGTTTCCTCGTCTATCCTCCCAGCAACATACTCGGTTACCCATTTGGCGATCGAGTCCTCAAGCATCGGGTTCTCGGGCACATAGTTCCTAAAGCCAGCCTTAAGCAGCGACTCGAGGAACACTTCCTTGAATATCCCAGGATACTTGGGCGCAAGAGCCTCAATAACGCTCTTCCTTCCCGGGAAGGAGGAGGCGACGTTCCACTGCTTAACGGCAGAGTCGGGTAGCACGAGGAACTGGGTGAAGAGCCACGCCTCACGCGGGTTCTTAGAGTATCGGCTCACACCTATCTGCCATGTACCGTCCATCGGGACTCCCGGCGACGGCGACACCCAGATCTTCCCAGCGGTCTCGGGGAACTCCTGCGCGCCCTTCTCGATGAAGTCTATAAAGGTTGAGGCCCAAGAGCCTGCCCACATCGCGGCCCTGCCCCTTCCAAGAAGCTCCATGCACTCGCTCCACTCGGTCTGGGTGGCGTTCGGTACATAGTTGCAGAACTCCTTAAACATCCTCATCGTCTTGACGCCGTAGTCGGTTATGTCTGGGTCAAAAGCAATCTTGCCGTCCTGCGTGAAGAGGTCTCCCCAAGGCTCTACCGGCTGTCCAAGCTTAGAAAGCCCCTCTGGGGATCTGCGCCACTGGGCGAAGAGCCAGGCGAACTCCCAATGAATCGTGTGTGTCCTCATAGCCATGAAGGCGTTTCCGGCGTCGACAGGAGAGTCAGGGTTATACCTCTTTGTGAAGAAACGGCCTATGGCATATACGTCCTCAAGCGTCTTGGGGACGACAAGACTCGTCGGTATCTTCTTTGGGTCAAGACCTATGCTCGGCGCATTTGCTTGAAGGTCTGACAGATTCTTGTCGATCCACTTAGAGTACATGTCCTTGATTCTTTGGTCCTCCCACAGGTCTCTCCTGTAGAACATGGCCATTACGTTGGCAGTGATCACGTATCCAATCCTCTTACCCTCCCAGTGCATGTACCTCCTATCAATAGTCTCGAGGAAGTCCCCATACTCTTTGAATATCTCTGCGTCGGGATACCTGCTCTTCAGCTCGTCGATAGGGAAGCAGTGCGGACCGAAAGCTCCGGTGTAGATGCAGTCCCACATGTAGACATCGTACTCGCCGGCCCTTGTGGCGAAGTCGTGAAGCTGCCTGTCTCTCCCTGTCTCCCAGTCGAAGAGAAGAAGCTCAACCTCGATGTTGGGATACTTCACCGTAAAGTCCTCCTCGGCGACAGCCTTCATGCCTGGCGCAGAGTGAGCAATAGCCACAACCCTGATCTTCTTCTTAGCTGGTGGCTGAAGGGCGCTCATGGCGTATAAGCCAGCCCCAGCAACGACTGCTGCAACAGCAACGCCGATCCCGACCTTGGCGGCCGTTGACAGCGCCTCGCGCCTAGTGATAAGGTCAGACCGCCGCGACATCTTCGATAATTCGGCAGCTAGATACTATATATGCTTTATCACTGCACAAATAAATAGTAGGCAGCTCCGCTGGTTTTGATGACGCGATGAGGTCTCAGGGCGTCCCCTTCATCCTTCCGACTCTAGCGTTCCTCGTTGTACTTGTGGTCTATCCTACCATCTATCTTTATTACATGATCTTCCACTCGTTTAACCCGCTATACGAGATCACAGTTAGGTTCTCCGGTCTCCAAAACTTCTCGACACTCATAACAGATGTAGATGCGCACTACTCGATCCTCGCTATGCTTGTGCTAATGGGCGTGACTGTGCCGGTTGAGATAGCGCTTGGCACGTTACTTGCGATCTTCTTCACGTCGCCTCACCTAAGGGGGAAGGTTGTTCTCAGGTCAATAATGCTTGTCCCGCTAAGCATTCCCGCAATAATTACGGGTCTAAACTGGAAGATGGTCTTCTTCACGTACGGGCCTTTGAACACTTTTCTTGAATCTGTTGGCCTACAGACCCAGCCCTGGCTGAGCGCCCCCTTCGGCAATCCCTTCAACACCCTCTTCGTCCTCGCAGTCTTGGATATCTGGCAGTGGACCCCCTTTGTAGCACTCGCAGTGGCCAGCGGCATAGAGAGCGTACCGCCGTTTGTGAAGGAGGCCGCTGAGATCGACGGAGCCTCAAGAACTCAGTTGATCAGACATATTGTTCTGCCCCTCAGCAAGACGGTCATAATAATAGTCCTCCTCCTCCGGATAATAGACTCACTGAAGATCTTTGACATAATCTATATGCTTACCGCGGGAGGGCCTGGCAACGTTACAACAACCTTACCCTTCTATATCTATAAGGTGGGATTCACGCTCACGGCTCCTAAAGCGGACATCGGGTACGCGTCTCTCCTAGCAGTAGTGCTCCTGATGATTGCCACGGCTCTTGTACTTTTCGTCCTGACCCGTGCGCTAAACGTCAAGCGAGTTATATGGGGTGAGTAGGTTGGCTGTTACCCTGCGGGCGGTCGCTTATAGTTTGGCTGCCTGGATCTTCGCAGTTCTATACCTACTCCCCTTTATCTGGATGATAGGCACGTCCTTCAAGCCTATAGGGGAGTGGGGGTTACCGACTCTAATACCAAACGAGGCCACGCTAAGGAACTATTATGAGATCTTGGTGAGCGGCGGTGTATATGGCGTAAGGGGCCACTTCCCACCCATTATACGATACTTAGTGAACAGTTTGACCGTCTCAAGCGTCGTCGCTTTGATAACTAGTCTGCTGGGAGCCCTGACAGCGTACGGCATCGTCAGGTTTATGGCAGGCGGGACAACGTTCGCGAACTGGATCCTCAGCCTCAGAATGATCCCGCCCGTCGTAATACTTTATCCACTAGTCGTGATGACCAAGACTATAGGACTGTACAACTCCATACCTGGCCTCATCCTAGTCTACCCAGTGATTACACTGCCGATTACTACTTGGTTCATGATAGGAACCTTCAAGAGTATCCCTCGGGAGACCGAGGAGGCTGCACTTATAGACGGCTGCACCCACTTCCAGGCTTTCTACAAAATCTCTCTGCCACAAGCCTCGATAGGCCTCGCCACATCAGCCATCTTCGCCTTCATATTCAGCTGGTCGGAGTTTCTAATACCATTGCTTCTAGCTCCAGGCGAGCAAGCAATGCCCCTGACCGTCTTCGCAGGCTACTTCTCGAACCAATACGGGATTCTCTGGGGGCCGCTCTCCGCCGCCGCAGTCATAACCGCGGTGCCGGTTACGGTGACGGCCATCATTATTCAGAAATACCTGATCAGGGGGCTTACACTCGGATTCGTTAGATGAGAAGATCGCGTAGCCTGACTCTGAATATTGTTAAAGCGATAGGAGGGGACTAGATAGACCTCAGACCGGACCTCACACGACCATAAAAGTTTAGAGACGTTGCAAAAGACTTTACAGGCTTGGCCTAAACTTTCCAAGCAGAAAAATCCTCATATGTTGGCGGCCTGATTTTTCATAGCGTGGAGGCGGGCGGCATCCCCCCTGACGGGCTCTCTGATGCTGAGATCAAAAAAATTCTCTTGGAGTCGAAGAGAATCGCCGTAGTGGGTATGTCGCGAGACCCCAATAAACCCGCGAACTTTGTACCCAGGTACCTCATCTCGAGGGGCTATGTTGTTTTGCCCGTGAATCCAGCCGCCACTGAGATCCTGGGCCTTAAGTCATATAGGAGTTTGCTTGAGCTGGAGTCTGTTGTCGACGTGGTGGATGTTTTCAGGCCCTCCGATCAGGTTTTAGAGGTTGCTCAGCAGGCCATCAAGATTAGGCCTCGCGTATTTTGGATGCAGGAAGGGATCTACAATGCCGAGGCAGCCAAGCTTCTTCAGGGATCTGGCATAACAGTCGTGTGGAATAGATGCATGATGCGGGAGCACATGAGGCTGGTGGCTGGGCGAACCCCCTAGCCCTGCGACTTCTCTACAACTACGGTACGCGACTGTTCCCTCAAATAGTTTAAGAGATAGTTTGGCCCCCCGACTCCTCTTCCCGTAGCGCCGCTAGCCTTCCAGCCAACGAAGGTCTGGGCGCCGGGCCATGCCCCCGTCGTTGAGCCTCCTCTCCGGTTGGCATACGTGACCCCGAACCCTATGTTTCTGAAGAAGTACTCGATCTCAGTTGGGTCTTCCGAGAAGATGCCGGCCGTTAAGCCATACTCCGTGTCGTTAGCCATCCTTAGTGCTTCTTCTAAGCTACTGAACTTGGAGACAAGGAGTATCGGGAGGAAAAGCTCTTCTTTCCACAGCCTGTGCCCTTGTGGGACATCAACAATTATTGTCGGCTGTGCGTAGAAGCCCTTGTCGAATATTCCGCCGCTCAGGACCTCGCCGCCATATACTATTCTTCCAGCCTTTTTCGCCTCCTCCACGGCCCTCCTAAACCTCTCGAGAGCCGCCCTATTGATAACTGGTCCCATAAACGTGTCGCGTTCTCGCGGGTCACCAATCTTGAGCTTGGAGGTCTCTGAGACCAGCCGCTCCAGAAAGGCGTCATGTATCTTCTCATGTACGTATAGGCGAGAGGTTGCGGAGCATTTCTGTCCACCGTATCCAAAAGCAGCCCTGATCACCCCTGTCACGGCCTTCTCGATGTCCGCCTTGTCAGTCACTATTGTCGGGTTTTTGCTCCCCATCTCAAGGACTATGGGCTTTGGGTAGGGCTGGCTTGTCAGAAACTTTCTGTATAGCCTCATCCCTACGTCTCTCGAGCCCGTGAAAGCTATACCCGCAACCTTGGTGTTGGTTGTGACCTCTTCCTCGAAGACTTCTCCTGCGCCTGTGAGATAGTTGATGACGCCTGGTGGGACACCCGCGTCTCTAAAGACCCGATAGAGTAGGTAGCCGGCGAGGGGTGCCTCGCTCGTTGGCTTAAACACTACTGTATTCCCAGTTATGAGTGCTCCGAGAATCATTCCGTTGGCAAGCATGAACGGGAAGTTAAAGGGCGATATGACCACCCACACTCCGTATGGCCTCGCCACCATCTTACAGGCCTCTCCAGGAGCCCCGGGTCCCAGCTCCTTTTCGTAACCATTATTCTCCTCCATCACACGAGCATAGTATTGGAGCGCGTCGATGGCTTCCCAGCACTCGGCAAGCGCCTCGAGACGGTTTTTCCCCACCTCGAGAGATATCACGGCCGCAATCTCGAACTTTCTCTCATCGATCACCTGCGCGACCCGTCTCATCAGGCTGACCCTCTCCCTCCAATCGCGCTCTGACCACGCCGCGAAGGCTTGCTCGGCTGCGTCTATTGCTGTCTTGATATGTTCGCGCCTAGCCTTCTGGAACCTGCCGAGGACAAGTGAGGTGTCGATGGGGCTGCGGTCCTCGAACTCGCCGACGTCGGACCAGACCTCCTTGTCTCCTATATGCAGGGGATACCTCTTCCCGAGATACTTCTCCTCAACCACCCTAAGAGCCTCCTCGAACCTCGGGTGAATTGTAGGGTCTCCGAACAGTGTTACGTATGTCACCTTTGAAGCTGATGGCACAATAGGTACGGTGGTGCAGGTCTCTAAAAATGTTGCTACAGGTCCGGGGGTACTGACAAGTTTTACTTAAGCCTTTTGGGATGGGTCTCTGGCCATGATGCACGTCATCGATGCCGTACTGGAATCTTTCTCCAATCTATTTCGATCCCGCAGGTACTCTCCCCTCGAGAAGCTCTATTCCTTCTCTCTCTTCGCAGCAGGTCTTAGCTTGAGGGGTCTCTCAGAGAGGCTATGTCTAACCGGCGCGTCTAGGGAATCGGTCAGGATATGGGTTCACAGGTTCTCGTCTCTCTTAAGGCCGTTCAGGAGGGTGAGGAGGCTTGTAGCTGTAGATGAGGCTGTCCTGAAGGTGAATGGTCAGACCTGTTATCTTTGGGCCGAAATAGACGTTGATACCAAAGAGGTATTGGCCGTATACGCGTCGAGGGGTATTCCAAGCGCAATCAAGTTCCTAAGGAAGGTATTGGACTCATGTGAAGGTAAGCCACTCATAGTAGTAGATAGAGGGCCGTGGTATAGATGGGCAATTGGAGAGATTGGGAATAATTTACTTCCATGTGGCCTTCGGTAAAAGGGACAGGATGGAGAGGTTGTTCAGGGAAATGAAGGAAAGGACTAAGAGGTTCTACAACAACGTGAACTCGAAGAAGCTGAAGAGCCTAGAAGAGCTGGCAACCGCAATTGCAGCAATGCACAACATCATCAGACCAGGAAAAGAAGAGGTAATACCAACTTGACAATACCGGCCCGGGCCGGGTTAAACTTATTAGAGGCTGTAGAACTGTGCTCTCGTGGCCCAGATAAACCTTGCGGTGATAGGTGCGGGAAGCGCCGTCTGGTCTATCCAGCTTGTTGCAGATCTCTGCGTCACCAAGAGCCTCTGGGGCTCCAACGTAACCCTCATGGACATAGATAGGGAGAGGCTCCGAGTGATTCACGAGCTTGCAACGAGGTACGCCCGAGAGACTAACGCAGACTTAAGGTTTAGGGCAGCAACGAGTAGGGCCGAGGCGCTGAAGGACGCGGACTTCGTGATAAACGCCGCCCTAGCTGGGGGGCACCAGAACTACGAGATCCAGAGAGAGGTCGCCGAGAAGCACGGCTACTACAGAGGGATCGACGCCGTGGATCACAACATGGTCTCAGACTACCACGTCTTCGGTGGTTATAACCAGCTTAAACTCTTCACAGACATACTCCTCGACATGGAGAAGATCTGCCCCGACGCGTGGCTCATAAATATCGCAAACCCGTTATTCGAGCTATGCACCCTCGGTCACCGCATTTCTCGGATCAAGATCATCGGCCTATGCCACGGTCATCTCATGTATAGAGAGCTCGCCTCCACCCTCGGACTTGACTACCGCGACGTAACCTTCGAAGCCCCGGGGCTAAACCACTGCATCTGGCTGACTGACTTCCGCTTTAAGGGTGAGAACGCCTACCCACTCATCGACGAGTGGATTGAGAAGAGGGCTGAGGAGTACTGGAGAGTCTGGGAGCCAGATTACTGGGAAACGCAGATGTCTCCCGCAGCTGTGGACATGTATCGGCGGTATGGGCTTTTCCCCATAGGTGACACGACGCGAAGCGGGGGCTGGAAGTACCACTACAGCTTAGAAACCAAGAAGAAGTGGTATGGGCCGCTTGGAGGCTTTGACTCCGAGCTCGGTTGGCAGAGATACCTCAACCACCTCCGGATGAGGCTTGAAAGGCTTACCCAAATAGCGGACGACCCCTCTACGCCAATTACTAGTGAAGTCCCACCCGTGCTTAGCGACGAGTCGGTTGTCCCTGTAATTGACTCGATAGTGAACGATAAGGAAGCTATCTACCAAGTAAATGTCCCCAACAATGGAGCGATAGACGGAATACCGCACAACGTCGTCGTAGAGGTGCCTGGAGTTGTTTCTGCTAAGGGGGTGAGACCCCTGAGGGTATCACAGCTCCCGAAGAGGGTGCTGGAGATGGTGATAAAGGTGAGGATCTATAGGATGGAACTCGGCCTCGAGGCTTTCCTGACCGGCGACAAAGACGTCTTGCTGGAGGAGCTGACCAGTGATCCAAGGACGAGGAACTTCGAGCAGGCCGAAAAAGTCTTAGAAGCAATCATGAATCTACCCTTTAACGCCGAGATGAGAGAGCACTATAGGAGCAAGGCGCGAAGGCTCGCTGTATAGCTCACCACTCCATGTGGGGGCGTGAAAGCACCTCAGCACCGATGTGTGATGAATCAATATGCTTTGATAGTTCGCGCGGTGAACTAAACTTGGCCCCACAGTAGGGGCATTTAACGACTTCTCCCTCGACCTCTGGGAGGATAGCCATCCGGCTGACCAGACCTCCAGTAAGCGCTACTAACGTCAAAAGTCCCACAGGCTTGCCTTCTTCCATCACTACAAGCCTCCTAACCCCCCTAGTTGCCATAAGAGTCATTGCCTCGCTGAGGCTCGTCTTGGGACTGACGGTGATCAGCGGAGACGACATCACCTCCTTCAGCATTACTTTATTTGGATCGCGCCCGCTCGCCACGACTCTGTAGAGAATGTCCCTCTCCGTGACTATTCCAACGGGCTTTCCGCCCCTCGCGACCAACACGCACGTATGCCCCTTCGACCTCATCTGTATGGCGGCATCCCTGACGCTCGCCTCCTCCTCGATGATTATGAAATCTTTAGAGGCGTGCTTCTCGACAGGCTCGTTCAGGATCGTCCAGTCCCTCACAAATATATGTGTATCAGATCCCAGTTAATATCTCTGTTGCAGGTCTTGAGGAGTCGTGCAGCGGAGAGTTGCTGTTAATTGGAGCGGGGGAAGGACTCCGCTATAGCTCTCTATGATATTCTCAATAACATGTATGTGGACGTGGCGGTCCTAATGACGACTTACACAGAGGAATATAACCGAGTAAGCATGCATGGAGTTAATCTGGAGCTGGTGAAGAAACAGGCCGCCTCACTAGGCTTGGATCTGCTGAACATTCCCCTCCCCGCCGATTGCTCAAACGAGATATACGAGGATAGAATGGCGGTTGCACTCCAAAGGCTCCGCTCCATGGGGGTTCTTGAGGTGGTCTTCGGCGATATATTCCTCGAGGATGTTAGGAGGCATAGGGAGAACAATCTCGAGAGAGCGGGTTTCAAAGGAGTATTCCCGCTCCGGGGCTTTGACACGGATAAGCTAGCCAGGAGTTTTCTGGAGCTCGGATTTAGGGCTGTTATCTGCTGTGTAGACACTAGCCGGGTGCCGCCGGAGCTGCCGGACAGGGGGCTTGAGCCCGGACTCGTGTCGAATATCTTTCCCATAAGGACGTCTTCTCGGAAGGCCTCGGTTGGCGTCTTGAGGTGGTGCACGACGTATCCCTCGCCGTCCCAGTCTGCCGTGTCTAGGGCGCCCCTGCTCCTCTCCACGAATCGTTTTAGAAGCCCAAGCCTCTCCTCCACGCTCCCGTGAGTCATAGCGTCCCTGAACCCCTCAAGCGTGGTGCCTACCGTCTGGGCGCAGAGGCCGTCGAGGAGCGTTGCCTCAAACCCATTCGGGTATCGGTGGACTATGTGGCTCCTGCCGCCCCGCTCCCTCAGAAGGAACTTGCCGACGCAGACCCACTCACCCCTATAGTTCTGCTCGATGTATAGCCTCCAGAAGGGGAGGAACTCTCCCTCCCCATCCGAGGAATAGGAATAGACCGCCTCTATCACGCCGAGATCGGAGGCCTCATCACATATAGCGGGTTGTGGCCCTCCCGTTGTCCCACCCACTCCTCCTATCCGACGGGTCTTGGGCTGGATAGGCACTCCTCACACCTGCCCCCGTCCTCTGAGTAGCAGTCCCAGCAAACCCACCTGCCGCAGCCATCGCAGTAGAAGAGGTCGGAGGCCTCGCAGCCGCACGACTCACACAGCTCCTCCTCGGCACATATGGAGCATGCCCCGTCAATCGAGCAGTCCTCACATATGGAGGCTCCACAAATATCGCATGTAGTCGCGGCAGGCCCTCTGCACTCCTCGCAAGAATCTCCCGACCCCAAACCCATAATCCTGAGCAAGAGTCCCAGTTATAACGGGTTGTGGCCCTCAGTATGGCCTTATCCATCCCCTTATAAGGCTCCTGAGCCGTAGGAATATCTCGTATTCATAGGTGCCCTCTGCATAGACCACGTATAGCCTCGCCTTCTTTCCTTGGACGGGCCTTATAAGCCTCCCCTGCCTCTGGACAAGCTGTCTAACCTCCTTTCCAGACGCTATTATTATCCCGGTCTTTACCTCTGGCACGTCCACCCCCTCGTCCAAGGCCCTCACTGCTAGTAATACTCTGAATCCCCTGCCCCACTCGGCGAATATCGAGTCCCTAACGCTCTCGGGCTTCTGGGAGTGATATGTCTCGGCCGATACTCCGTTCTCGATTAGATACTTTTTAAGCTCCTCTATGCTCTCGCTGAAGACTATCACCTCACCGCCATCCTCTGGGAGGGCATAGACCCTGTTGCGGCCGAAGTCAACGAAGACCCTACTCACCATTCAGACCACCCCCTCATTCTGCGCCTTTATCTCTTATGGCCTTGCAACTATGTGGAACCTCTCCACCTCTCCCTCTCTAGGACTATCGAGTTGAGTGGTGGTGGGTGGTAGATTCTCGGCGGTTTTTCCCCGTGGCCTCGTATATTAGCCACCTCAGCGTCTCGATGGAGGATATCATCCATGTCTTCAGCCTTCCATCCCACTCGTTCTGAACAACCATGACTCCATCGGGTGTCGGAGTGATGTTCAGAACCCTCCCCACTGCAACCTCGATCTCCGAATCAATCGCCACCAACCCCATCCTCATCACCCTTTTCGGAAAAGAACCCCCACCGGCCCCACATATAAGGAGTAGTGGCCCCAACAACCGGGCCATCACCAAACTGGCCTCACTACACTCAAGAGAACCATTGCCAGGATATATAAAGACCTCAAAAGGGACTAATACTACCAAGAGAAGAAATCTACTAACGCCCTAACAAACATTAAGGGCTTAGAGAAGGAGATAGGAGTAGTAAAGAAGGAGAAATCTAAACTAAAACACCTATTAGGCATGGAGAACAGAAACATACCAATACAATTAGACCTGTGGGGAAACGAAGCAATATTCAGGGGAAAAGGACAGACAAAAATATACGGATTCCCTACTTCCTGACGAGGCTTGTCTGGCAATGTGGACGAGATACTTAGGGTCCTGAGGAGAATCGAGAGGAGCGTGGAGAGTGGGAGACACTTCCCCATAATAGGCCCCGTTAAGGGCGAGCTGCTGTTCGCCGTCACGATGCTTACACAGCCAAAAAGAGTGCTAGAGCTCGGGACAGGTATCGGGTACTCCTGCCTCCAGATCGCGCGAGCTCTACCTGATGGAGCCCGCATAGTCACGGTTGAAAGACGCCAGGAGCACGCCGCAGAGGCCTACAGAAACTTTCGTGAGGCTGGAATTATAGACTCGGTCCAGATAGTAGTCGGGGACGCGGAGAGCTATGTCTCGGAGACAGGGGAGGAATTTGACATGATCTTCCTGGACATTGAGAAGTCTGCTTATCTTCGACTCCTCTCCCCGCTCGTCGCGAGGCTGCGGGAGAGGGGAGTGCTGGTCGCCGACAACGTCATGTGGCCCGAGCTCGATTTGTTTCGGAAAGCGATTACTCACCATCCTCAGCTCCTCTCAGCGATTGTGGAGATAGGGGACGGCATGTCAATAAGCGTAAAGAGGGGCTAAAGGAGGGACTCCAGCATAACCGCTAGGAAGATAACCGCGAGATACGGGCTGGTGAACTTAAACAACCTCCAAGCGTTTCTCCCCGTCGACCTAACAATGACAACTATTCCCAGCGCTATTAGGAGCACGCTAGAAGCGAGAGCTGTCGCTACATAAAGGGGTGAGAAGAAGCGGCTGTCGAGTAATGGTATCGCGAGGGCAAAAGCAGCCAAGAGTATCGTAGTGACCGCTATGATTCGGACGGAGGTCTCCTTGGACACAACTGTGGGGAGCATTGGTATCCCTACCGCCAGGTAATCCTCTCTGTATCTGAGAGCGAGACTCCAGACGTGGACAGGTATCCACAGAATTACGAGGAGTCCCAGTAAGACGGCGGTCAAGTCGAAGCCGCCTGAGGCCGCGTACCCTACCCAAACGGGCGCGGCCCCGGCGGCGCTTCCCAGCAGAATGTTGAGCGGAGTCCTTTTCTTGGTCAGAACCACATACACAACTACGTAATCGAGTATTCCGATAAGCATGAAGACTAGAGCCATAGGATTAAGGTATAGCGCCGTGACAACTAGGGATGCCGAGACGAGGGTCAATCCAAGGAGGAGCGCCTTTGTGGGGGGGTTGATGAGTCCGCGGGGCAGAGGTCGGTTTCGCGTCCTCCTCATGCGCGAGTCAACATCACGCTCTAAATAGTTTGCGAGTGTTTCAGCCCCCGCCGACCCGGCTGACAAAGCAGTTAGGAGCGCAACTAGCGTCGCCGGGTCAACCATCCCGGCGGATCCTGCTAAATAGCCTGCGACACCGACGAACACGAGTAGCCACCAAACATTGGGCTTAGTCAGAACGAAATAGACTCGAATTCTTTCAGTGATGGTCGCCTGCTCTCCGGGCAATTACACTGCACTAAATTTTTTGCGTGAGGAATATTTAATCCATACACGAATACAGATTCCTGTATTCCTTGGCATCACGGTTAAATATCTCACTCAACGCGATATGGCGGGTGCTTCGCTGGTCGGAGAGCGGTCGAGCTGTCGCCAGGTTGTGGGCCGTCTTTATAGGATACACAGTCTCTGCCTCTATGACCGCGCCCATCATCGGCCTCTACGCATACAGATTAGGAGCAACGCCCGGCCAGGTTGGGGCCTACTATGCCACAATCGCCATCACGACTTTCGTCTCCAGGCTTCCACTGGCCTCTCTCAGCAAATCTCGCCCGAGCCTCAACCTGACACGGTTAGGGCTTATCCTCAATCTCACCTCCCTCTTTGTCCTCATACTTTCTCCATCGCTGAGTGTCATATATCTCGGGTGCTCCCTGCGGGGCCTAGGGTTCGGAAGTTTCCACCCCTCCGCCCTGAGTGAGGCGGTGAGGATCGCGGGGTCTTCAGCCGACAGGGAGAAGAGGCTCGGCCTCATAATGACCGCACCGCCCATTGGTATGAGCATAGGCCCTCTTCTATCCTCCCTTATTCTCGCAGGCTACCCGGTGGGGACCCGCTTCATTGATCAATACACAGCGGTTTTCGTGGTTGCTGCGGTCATTTCGGGTGCAGCTGCGGCTATACCGGGTGGCGCGGCGGTGGGAGATGTAGAAGATTCGGGTGGTCCGTCATCTTGGAGGCAACTGTTTTCGAGAGAGCTTGCGCTTCTCCTTTCCAGTAGGTTCATTCTGAGCTATGTTATTGGGACAATCAGCTCGTTCCTGCCAATCCTCGTCGTCCAGCGCGGCATAGTCCCCGAGCACGAGATACCCATCTTATTCTCGGTCTCATCAGTCTTTAACATCTTGGGAAGACCGCTGTCCGCAAAGATAGGTGGGGCATACAAGTCCTTGTTGGCGAGCTCGCTCCTCATCGCTTCTACCGCCCCCCTACTTTACATCAAGTCGCAGTGGTCACTCTACAGCGCCATGCCCCTTTACGGCATTGCAGTGGGGCTATTCATACCGAGCAGCCTGATCGCGCTCCAGTCGCTTGTCCCCCCGTCCCACCTCACGATCGGAATTGCGGTACTGACCCTTGGACTCGACTTGGGGTCGAGCATGGGTAGCCTAGCTAGCGGCCTCCTGCTAAGCCTCGCAGAACTTGACATAATAATCCCAGCAACCTCTGCGGTCGCAGGGCTCGCATCAGCCATCCTCGTGTGGGCGCTACGGCTCTCAGCCGGCGAAGAATCAGGGAGCTCGGAGGGCCTCGCTAAACCTAATAAATCAATCGCCAAGAACACAGAGGGTGGAGGATGAACTCGGACGATCTGACGTATTTGATAAGAGCTGGGCTTGGACTCGCTGTAGGGGTCTCGTCGGGCATTCTGGGCCTATACTTCCTGTACTCAATTCTGTTCTCGGCGGCGGTTTACGCCTTGTCCCTACTTCTTTTCCGAATACTATTCATGGGGGCCGGCGCACTCAATAGTAGGGCCCTACTCACCACGGGGGCCGGCTCATACGTTTTTATCTGGCTCACCAGCTGGATTCTCTTCTACAACATGCTCCACTGAACGCTCCTCGACCCTGAGTTTATGGGGAGTTGGTAACCTCTCACGATTCTTTAAGATAACCTGCCACACCCAGAAGTACGGGTCAGACTCGTCGAAGACCGCTGCATGGTTTTTCAGTAGCTCGGCGAGCTCTCTCGCCCTTGCCTTGTCGCCCCCCTCGAGAAATATTTTGAAGATGAGCGAGTCATGGTCGTCGGACTGGTATGCGTGGAATATGCCGCGGAGCGCATGGACTAGCCGTTTCTCATGTGGGGTCTGAGCCTTCCTCTCATACCTCTCGAGGGTCCTCTCAGCGTCCGCGAACTTGCCAGACAAAAGTACTCCGAGATAGTTTAGCACGGGTTTCTCCCACCGCTCAATATCATGCTTCACTACTCCTCACCCTTCCCCTCGGACTCCTCAACATCCTCAACGCCGTTAGAAGTAATCTTGATTAAAACCTCTCCCTCGGGTAGGTGGGGGCTGGAGACGAGTCGGACGATCCTAACGTTTTTTCCCGCGGTCTTTCGGATGAAAAGTCTAAGATGGCTGGTATGTCCAACTATATGGCCGCCCACGGGGAATACGGCGTTGAGGGCGAAGAAGTCGTCCGGCCTGGCCATAACCTGGTTGGTCACGACCGCAGCCAAGTTGAAGGCCCTGGCCAGCCGCAACAGCCTGTGCATATGCTTGTTAAGCTTTTGCTGCCTTTCAGCAAGCATCTCCCTTCCTATATACTCGCTTCTGAAGTGGGCGGTCAGTGAGTCAACTACAACTAGCTTGACCTGGTTCTCCTTGATTATCCTGTCAGCCTTCTCGAGGAGAAGTATCTGGTGGTCGGAGTTATAGGCCTCCGCATATATTATACGTTCAAGAACCTTATCGAAATCTAGTCCGAGATGCTTTGCCATCTGCTCTATCCTCTCAACCCTGAAGGTGTTCTCGGTGTCGATGTAAAGAGCCGCGCCGTCGAGTCCACCTCTCTCGACGGGGAGCTGCACGTTAACCGCTAGCTGGTGGCAGAGCTGGCTCTTACCCGAGCCGAACTCGCCGAAGAACTCTGTTATGGCCTGCGTCTCGATCCCGCCGCCGATCAAGGCGTCCAGCGCCTTGCTTCCTGTAGTTAGGTGACCTACACGTCCCTTAAGGCTTGCCAGCTCCTTTGCTGTGACCCATGAGACCTCTATCGACTGTCTCGCAAGCTCTATCAGCTCCGCAGCCCTCTTCTCACCGATCCCAGCGCTCTCAAGCTCGGCGACGGTGGCTGTTGCTAACGCCTCGATGGTGGAGTATCCAATCTCCTTCAACCGCTCAGCAGTCGCGGGCCCCACGCCTGGGAGCTCTGTGATGTCGGCGTAGGGCGCGGCTTTCTCCTTCAGCTTCTCCTTTTGGGGCATACCCCACTAGACCTACGCCCGAGCCGTATATAAAAGGCGTGGGTGCCCTCAGTAAAAGTGTTCCAGAACCTCGAGGCACCTCCTCGCTGAGGAAATCCACCGGAGATAAGTATTCACTACAGCCCGCAGAGCGACGAGGTCCTCTGCCTCCACTTCTAGAAGCATCCTATCCTCACTCTTCTCTAGGCGCACTCTAGCTCTCTTTGTGGGCAGAGAGCTTAGCTCGGGCAGGAGCGCCCTGTAGAGTACGTCAGCGTCAGTGACCGTGAGGGCCAACTTGACCTTAGCGGGGTGCTTCACGGAGAGCTAACCCCCAGTCACTGCTCATCGTCACATCAGCGTAGCTCGGACACGGAAAACTTACAGCACGCATATCAGGCGTTATCGGCCTGTTACAGGACGTACACTGTGGGAACACTATAGACTTTACAGCCATTGCTTACGGAGGCTAAGTTAGGTTGACCACTATTTAAAACCCTACCCGACATGGGCGTGTCCAATGATTTGTAAACTCTTCCTACGATTACTTATAAGTGTAGCTTTGAAGTTTATAAATACCAAACAGGAGTTGGACACGCCCACCCGACATTAAAGTTCTTAGACTATTGTGGAGGATACCCACATAGTGTTGTCTGTCCTTTTCCCCTGAATATTACCTCATTTCCCCACAAGTCCAACTGTATTGGTATGTTTCCGTGTTCTATGCCTAGTATGTGTCTTAGTTTAGGCCTCTCCTTCTCTAAGGCTTCTATGCGTGACGGAGTGTAGTATATTTTTTTCTTGGTAGTTATTAGGGTACTGACAAGTTTTACTTAAGCCTTTTGGGATGAGTCTCTGGCCATGATGCTCGTCATCGATGCGGTACTGAGCTCGTTAGCCAGTCTCTCTCGGTTCCATAGGTGGTTCAGGGAATTGAAGAATAGGACGAAGAGGTTCTACAACAACGTGAACTCGAAGACATTGAAGAGCCTAGAAGATTTGGTAGCTGCAACTGCAGCGATGCACAACATCATCAGGGCAGGAGGAGAAGAGGTAATACCAACTCGACAGTCCCCTTCGGGCTTAGGGAAAGAATATATAGCGCGTGGTAGCTGGATTGGGCTCGGATGCCGCTGGCTTTCGTCCTGATAAACACAGAGATTGGCGCAGAGGAGGAGGTTCTGCAGCAGCTTAAGCAGATGCCCTCCATAAAGGAGGCCTACCTAGTGTACGGTGTTTACGATATAGTGGCCAAAGTTGAGGCGGAGTCGATGGACAAGCTGAAGGAGATCGTCTCATGGAATATTAGAAGGCTGGAGAAGGTCAGGTCGACGCTAACGATGCTGGTAATGACTTCTCAATAGCCTGAGCTTCTCAGGCATCACCAAGTGCCGCCGTGCAGATACGGCCACCTCGTATATGCCCTGCGCCACAGCCCTAGGGACAGGAATCCTCCGTGGGACGGCGTTCGGATCCCTGAAGCCACACTTCTCACACCTGTAACCTTTACCACGCCCCATGCTCTTCATCCTGCTCCCCGAGGAGCAGTTGGGGCATCTAGGCGCCTCGACAACATACTTGGGCTCAAGCCTCACGATGTGTAGCTTCTCGAGATTCAAGGTTAGGCCCTGGGGCTTAGGCTTCACCGCGCCGTACACTATGACCTCATCGCCGGGAGCCAAGTTTAGGACCGCCTCCCTGAAGCTCCCGGTCGGATAGTATGCGGCGAGGGTTATCTCTCCTGTAGAGTCCCTGAGCTTCGTGAAGACGTGGCCGCCCACCGTCATTCTGGGCGGCTCTGAGATGACTCCGCGAATGGCGCAGGATGTGAGAGGCTTGGCGGCAGCTACTGATGAGGGTAAGTAGTGGCTGTCTGTCGCTTGGTTTGTCCTAAAGACCTCCAAGAAGTCTATTGGTTCGAGAAACCTCACCATCATCAAACCCGCCCTCGCATGCGCATCAGTCACCGCCCGCACACCAGCCAGCACGGGGCAGGGAGTGTGTGGGGTGATCCTTACCTCACCCTTCTCGTAGTCATAGTTGTCAAACGTGAAGTCGCGGAGCGCCCTATCCATCTCAACGACGCTCTCAGCATCAACGAGCCTCTCACTCCCCCACTTGGAGGGGACACGGTATGCTATCGCCTCGTAAGTCATCAGGGTCGAGGGGTCGGCGCCCACGGCGGCCGCCGCTCCAACTATACCCCTACCCTCGCCGTAGCATCTAAACCGTATGCCCAAATCCTTGAGAAGCCTCCTAACATCCCCTAACTCCACGATCTCGACGAGCGCCTTCCAATAGACCTCGCGAAGCAGCCCGGCCTCCTCCTCCCAGGCCATGACTATCCCAGGGTCGGTGCCCTCACACTCCATGTCGGCCAGCCTCTCAACCGTCGAGGCGACGACGGACTCTACCTCATCCTCCTGCCCCTCCTGTGCTGAGATGAGGAGGGCGACAGCCGCGTTCCCCCTAGTCTTGTAGGGACAGTTGGGGTTTAGCCGCACGAGGTGTGGATGATCGGCGCGTGTGAACCCCCTCTTCTCCAACTCGCGTAACGCAACCGCACCCACGTAGGTAGTGCACATGGCCCTCTTTGAGTCAGTATCGTCTATCCCGATCACCAGTGTCTTTGGCTTGTCCACTCCCCGCAAACTATATCTCAACGACTCTTTAGCCTTATCTCCGAAGAACGCTGATGCCGCTTCGTCGGAGGGAGATGTTTGAGGGTTTTGAGCCCTATACTTGGGAGCCGTCCACTGAGGAGATAGCGAGGGGCGTCGGACTCCCCCCACAGAGGATAGTGAGGCTTGACCTCAACACCTCACCGATCAAGCCCAACGAGGCTTTGATACGCCTTTCGCGAATGCTTCCAGATCTTAGAGTAAACGAGTACCCCGATACTAGCTACAGGGCACTTAGGGAGGCTATAGCCGAGTACACGGGACACGATCCCGAGGCTATCATACCTACGAACGGGGCGGACGAGGCGATCGACATCCTCTCCAGAGTGTTTTTGGAAAAGGGTATGAGGGCCTTGGCCTCGGTCCCAACCTACAGCTACTTCAGGATTGCCACGGAGTTACAGGGTGCCGAGTTCGTTCGGATAAGCAGGAAGCAGGACCTAGAGGATGACGTCGACGCGATACTCTCATCCCTTGACCCGCGGGTTGGCATAGTCTTTTTATGCAGCCCAAACAACCCAACCGGCAACCTCACACCCCCTTCGGTGATAGAGAAGGTCTCGTCAGAGACTGATGCGTGCATAGTCGTTGATGAGGCCTACTATGAGTACTGCGGACAGACGGCCGAGCCCTTGACCGAGAGGCACGAAAACGTCGTGGTGGTCAGGACGCTTTCCAAGGCCTTTGGGCTGGCTGGAGCTAGGATTGGGTACATCTTGTCAAGCCGCGAGACTGCAAGGCTGATAAACAGGGCGAGGCCCCCCAACAGCCTCGGTGTAATGAATATAGAATTGGCGAAGATCGCGTTGAGGTATAGAGCCTATGTGAGGAGGGTTGTCCGCCGTGTCTCGAACGAGCGTGAAAGGGTGGCAGCTGAGCTCAAGAGAATTGGTGTGAAGACCTTCGCCTCGGCGGCTAATTTCTTACTCATGAGGTTCGAGGATGTTGATGCGGGGAGGGTCTATGAGGGGCTTCTCAGGAGGGGGATCGTGGTCCGGAAGCTGTCGGGCGACAGGCACGTTGAGAACTGTCTCAGAGTCACTATCGGCCTGAAGAGGCATAACGATCTCTTTCTCTCGGCCCTGACAGAGGTTCTAGAGGCTTTGAGGAGCCAGTCTTGATACCGCGTCCCTCAACTCCACGATGAACCTTCTGTGCCACCTCTCGAAGCCTACAGGGCTCGTCGGGTACTCGTTGTAGAGGGATATGAGTCTCCTGCTCTTCTCAGCAGTTAGCCTGAGCCCCTTAGCAAGCAGCGGTCGCTGCCTCACCGCCCTCCGCAGATCGGCGTCAAGGAGTAGGCGGATAAGGCTGTTAAGCCTGGGGAACCTCGGATGTTCTCTCCTCTTGATGCTTTCCACATCCTCCTGCGAGAGGAAGTACTTCATCCCAAAGCTGATCTCCTCGTTCGTCAAGGTTTGTAGATATTTCCTGAGAACCTCGAAGCTCGCCATCTGATACCCCCTCCTCCTCACGTACTCCACATTGTATCTCCATAGGGCCTCCTCGCTAAAGTCGCCCGACTCGACCGCCTCGACCAAGCACCTGCCGAGCAGGACACTAGCCTCTAATGCCGGGCCTATACCGCCCGCATCAATGGGCCTAGGCATCCAAGCCGAGTCTCCGATAATTGCGAATCCGTTTGCAACGAGGCAGTCGTTTTGCCTCCTAACCGGGACTTGCCAGATGTTGAATGTGTTATCGGCGTCGAGGGGGGAAGAGGATGGCCGAGGCCTGGCTATCGCCCTATTGGCCGCTATGTACTGCTCTATCAGGCTCTTCAGTGTGTCGCTCCTCTGCAGAAGCTTGTTTCTCTTGTCGAGAAGTTTCTTCATCACGCCCAGCCCAACATTCATCTTTGTCTCCCCCTTCGGGAAGACCCATGAGTACCCGCCCGGCGCAATAATTTGGTCGAGATGGATAATGCAGTATTTCGGGTCAAACCAGGTCTCATCGTCTGAGGCGCGCTCAAACTCGACGATGTAGCGCCCAGTCCCTATAAGGTCGTTATCCTTATCTATCTCCCTCTCTATGAAGCTACTGATTGATAGGCCTGACCTGAGGATCGAGGCTGAGCCTGTAGCGTCAACCACAACCTTAGCGGTAATCCTTTGTTCCCGCTTCATCCTGGTGTTCTGGCCGTAGACCCCCACCACGTAGCCATCATCAATGATTAGACCCCTCGCATCAAACTCGTGGATAACCTCAACCCCCTTCCTCTCGAGGTACTCAAGCTGCTTAAGCGCCCATACCCTTCTGTTCAGGATGTATCCCTCACCGTCGAAGAGTATTCTAGACTCGTGGTCCGGCGAGTAGACAACCACGCCCTCAACCCTGTGCTCGATCTCGGGGTATCCATAGGATACTCCTATGCTTGAGCAGGCAAAGTCGAGGCTTTTCTTACTCACGGCGTCGCCGCAGGACCAACCGCTCCTTGTCTTCTTACCGAACTCGTCAGCCCTGTTCCTGTCGAGCAGGCAGACCCTCAGACCCCCCCTCGATAGTGTGGCAACCGCCATCGCGGTGTGGGCGCCTGCCACGCCTCCCCCTACCACGAGAACGTCGTAGTCCCTATTCACGGGAGATGGAATACGGGGCCCCGATATATAATGGATAACCGCCTAAACGAGTCCCACATTAATCCCCCTATCGCCCCGTCCTAATCACCGGTATGCTGAGAAGAGGGGTGTGCTAGATGTCTGGCCCCCGATACCACTCTCCCCCTTGGCGGGCCCTTAGGAGGCGCTCAGCCCTTTTGGCGTCGGTGACGTTTGTGACCCTAAACATGAAGAGAAGCTTCTCGTCTAGAAACCTTAGGGAGCGCCTGTAAAAATAGATCGCGTTTCTAATCCTCTGAACTATCAAGTCCATATCCTCACTACCCGCCGACTCGGCGGCCTCAAGAAACTCAAACCTCCTGAAGCAAGAGAAGAGGTAATCGCTCCTCCCATTCGCGTCCCTTATGATAACAGCCGTAAACTTCTCGCAGGCATCGAGTAGGAACTTTGTGAAGGACTGTGTGAGGAGGGGTGAGTCGCAGGGTAGGATTAGGAAGCGCTCTGACTTTGAGCTCGACATGCTCTCTTTAAGGACCCTAGTAAGCCCCGGCGGATATATCTCGAGCTTGGCGAAATACTTCTCCGCCACATCGGCGTAGGCCTTCCCCGCCTCCTCACGACCCGCCGCTATTATTATCTCATCCACCTCGTCAGGGACCGCCTCAAGGACATACTCTATCAGGGGCTTCTCGAGCACGCGGTAAATTCCCCGCTGGACTCCCGCTATTTCTGGGAAATCTGTAAGTATAAGTGCGGTCGAGGCCGTGCTTGTCATCTGAAAAAATGCGGCAAGACCGAATTATAAGCTATTCTTAGATATCCCAGAATCCGTAAGTATTTCCTCGAGAGTATTGCCGCACGGCGTGTACAAAAGCTAAATACATTGAGCGGGTCTTTGCGGGGATTGAAAGTCGATGAAGAACCCGTTCAAGAAGGAGCAGGTGGCTGGTAAGGGATTCGTGGCCTCTGACAGCCGCTATCTCGAGATCTTAACAGCCCTAAAGATCCAGTCCGAGAAGCTGAACAGGACTGCTCAACGCCTCGTCGCGAGGGGGAAGGAACTCTTCGAGCAGTGTGTTCGGGCGCAGCAGGAGGGTGACTCTGGCAGAGCAACGATCTACGCCAACGAGATAGCTCAGTTGAGAAAGATGTCGCGAATCATCGTGAGGAGCCAGCTCTCGCTTGAGAAGGTAATACTTAGGCTCGAGACGGTTAAGGAGTTTGGCGACGTAATGCACGTTCTTGGGCCAGCGACCGCCATAATCAGGCAGGTTCAGTCAGACCTTGCCGGCATCGTGCCTGAAGTGGCACAGAATCTAAAGTATGTCGACGAAATGCTTGAAGGACTGATAATAGAGGCCGGAACCGTCTCTGGCTCCATCATCAACGTGTCGGTTAGCGATGGCGAGGCCCAAAAGATCCTTCAGGAAGCCTCGGAGGTTGCTGCTCAAAGAATGAAGACGGCATTCCCGGAGATTCCAGACACGTTGAAAGCCAGCGAGGCTGGAGCCGAGACTAGGACCATCTAACGGTTTTAGCGTCTACACATTAATCCCCCCAAAACCCCCTTCTATAACACCTTTTTCTCTCAAACCATCTCTAGTTAACGGTGGGCAGGGCCTTGGTTAAGGTGGCCGTCGCAGCCTGCAGCGCGCTGGTAGTCTACAAAGACGCGATACTGCTAGTAAAGCGTGGACGGGAGCCGGCGCGTGGGCTTTGGGCACTCCCGGGGGGTGTGGTTGAGTGGGGCGAGCTGGTTAGGGATGCCGTGCGGAGGGAGGTGCTTGAGGAGACGGGTGTCGAGATTGAGGCTGGCGAAATCGTTGATGTGGTTGATGTTCTCTATAGGGAGGGTGGCGAGCTGCTTTACCACTACGTCGTTGTCTGTTTTAGAGGATACTACCTTAGAGGAGAGCCTAGGCCTGGGGGAGACGCGGAGGATGCTCGATGGGTGCCGGTGCGCGAGCTCAACCAGTACAAACTGACTCCGACCACAATGAACGTCTTGGAAAAGCGGCTGAGACCTATTTTATGAAGATAGGCGCGGAGTCTCTGATAATGCGCGGAGAGGCTGGTCTTAAGCCGATATAGTGCCTGGTGAGCTCCACTAGGGCCCTGTGAACAGCCCCCGAGTAGAACTTCAAACCGCTGACGTTGGCCGCGCGGAGAATACGGTCGACATCCTGCTTCTCTAGGTGCGCAACATCACCCGACCCTGATCCATAGATGAACCCCCACGGTCCAGAGAAGGAGATCATGAAGCAGACAAGCTCAGATACGCGGGGGAAAACATTCGAGGCTGTTAACCTAATGGAGTGGAACGAGAATGGGTTGTGGACGGGGGAGGTTGCTTGGGTAGCGAGGACACCCCTATCCGAGAGCTTAGACCATGCCAACTTGTAGAACTCCTCGGTATAGAGCAGATAGGAGGGTCCACCCTCGAGAGGGTCTGTTACGTCGACTATAATCACGTCTAGGGCCTTGCCGTCCCAGCGTTCGAGCCACTTGCGGCCGTCCTCATAGACGAGCTTAACCCGTGTATCTTCGTACACATTCGAGGAGAGCTGTGGGAGGTGGCTTCTGCAGAGTTCCACGACCCTCTGGTCGAGGTCAATCATGTAGATCTCTTCAACGGTCTTCCATCGCGCAACTTCACGAACCGTACTGCCCTCCCCACCGCCGATCACAGCCACCCTTTTAGGAGTCCCATGCATAACCATGGCCGGGTGAACGAGCGTCTCGTGGTAGATGTGTTCGTCGAGTAGTGAGGACTGCATCTTTCCGTCCAGTAGGAGGCACTTGCCAAAGGGCTCCGTATCGAGGATTGACAGGCGCTGATATGGAGTCAGCTCCTCGTGAACGACCTCTCTGACCCGATAGGCTTCAAGTATGTCTTCTGAGATCCACTCTGTCCACCAACGTCCGCTATTCCGCTCTCTTTGCCTGTTTCTCATAGGTCTCGACTCCGATGCTGACACGCCTGTCGATGGCCACCCCCCTAATTATCTCGAAGACGCTGCTGTCCCTCGGGTTAAGCCTCGATACTATTATTTCATAAGCTTTCCAAGGATCAGCCTTCTCGCCGCATGTGAATATATCGACAGAGGCGTACTTTATTTCAGGCCAAGTGTGTATGGCGATATGGCTCTCCTTGATCACGACTATTGCCGAGACACCGCCACCTCCCCCAAACCTCTCGGCGTATCTGCCGACAATGCTTGCGCCGCTCTGCTCTGCAGCCTCCACGAGGAGGTTAAGGAGACCGGAGGCGTCCTTCATTAAATCATCGTCACATCCAAACAACTCTACTATTAGGTGCCTGCCGACACCCCTTGTAGCCTCATTAAGGCGCCCAGCCCGGCTCCCACCCCTCATTGCGACATATTTAAGTATCTTAAACTTCCATATATAACTTAAATCTACGCGAAGTGATCCGACAGTAAAATGTTTTATAAAAAGTCCAGATGGTTATAAAACAGATTAGAGTATGAGTGAGAAGAAAAAGAGTATCCAGCTCCGTGTTGCTGAGGCCAAGCAGAGGGATGTGGGACGGAGGATCGCGCGGGTCGACAGCTCTGCTTACAGGGAACTCGACCTTACGACCGGTGATGCTATCGAGATCGTGGGTAAGAGGACGACTGTTGCGATAGTATGGCCACCATATCGGGAAGACGATAATCAGATGCTTATAAGGATTGACAGCGAGATAAGGCGTAACGCTGGCGTTAACGTAGGAGACTATGTCTCGATTCGGAAGGCAGAGCTGGCTCAGGCGGCCAAGGTTGTGCTGGCACCCTTCGAGAATCTTCCCTTCGTAGGAGACTTTGCGAGGATTGTTAAGGTTCAGCTCCTGAACACCCCCATAGCAAACGGCGACGTTATCGTTGTCCCGATCTTGGGAATGGGCGTTGAGCTGAAGGTAGTCCAGACCTCGCCTCGCGGTCTCGTGAAGGTCACGGAGAACACGCTTGTGGAGGTTAGCAGCACCCCGATCAAGAGGGGCGAGGAGGTAACGGGCGTCACATACGAGGATATCGGGGGTCTGTCAGAGGAGCTCCAGAGAATCAGAGAGATAGTGGAGCTTCCTCTTAAGCATCCGGAGCTCTTCAGGCACCTAGGGATAGAGCCTCCTAAGGGGATAATACTCTATGGCCCGCCAGGCACAGGCAAGACCCTCATAGCTAAGGCTCTAGCTAACGAGACTGGGGCGGCCTTCTTAACCATAAACGGGCCCGAGATAATGAGCAAGTTTTACGGTGAGAGTGAGGCAAGGCTGAGGGAGGTGTTCCAGGAGGCTGAGCAAAGAGCTCCAAGCATAATTTTCATCGACGAGCTTGATGCCATCGCACCCAAGAGGGGCGAGGTTACCGGGGAGGTCGAGAGGAGGGTTGTTTCGCAGCTTCTAACACTCCTAGACGGTCTGAAGAGCAGAGGACAGGTCATAGTCATCGGCGCCACCAACCGGATCGAGGCGATCGATCCTGCTCTGAGGAGGCCTGGAAGGTTTGACAGGGAGATTCGGATCGGCGTGCCCGACAGGAACGGGAGAAAGGAGATCCTGCAGATCCATACTAGGCGGATGCCACTCGCGTCAGACGTAAATCTTGACGAGCTGGCCGATATAACGCATGGTTTCACGGGTGCCGATATCGCGGCACTCTGCAGGGAGGCCGCCATGAACGCTCTACGACGTTTCCTCCCAAAGATAGACCTAGAAAAGACGGTGATACCGGCGGAGGTGCTGGAGGAGCTGAAAGTGACGAGGGAGGACTTCGCCCAAGCCCTGACCTATGTCCAGCCCTCAGCGTTGAGGGAGGTCATCATGGAAATACCGAACGTGACTTGGGACATGATAGGTGGGTTGGAGGAGGTGAAGCAGCAACTAAAGGAGGCGGTTGAGTGGCCCATCAAATATCCCCAAATCTTCAAGAGGCTCGGTATAAGGCCTCCGCGTGGCATACTCCTTTATGGGCCGCCAGGGGTCGGCAAGACACTCCTAGCTAAAGCCGTCGCCACAGAGAGCCAAGCCAACTTTATCAGCGTCAGGGGGCCGGAGGTCCTGAGCAAGTGGGTCGGCGAATCGGAGAAGGCTATCAGAGAGATCTTCAGGAGAGCGCGGGAGGCAGCACCATGCATAATATTCTTCGACGAGCTCGACTCCATAGCTCCTAGGAGGGGACTCCACACAGACTCCGGTGTGACTGATAGGATGGTTAACCAGCTCTTGACAGAGATGGATGGAATGATGACCCTGAAGGAGGTGGTAGTGATAGGCGCAACCAACAGGCCCGACATCCTCGACCCAGCTCTACTGAGGCCCGGCCGCTTCGACAGAGTGATCTACGTCCCGCCGCCGGATAGGCAGGCGAGGCTCCAGATCCTTAAGGTACATACCAGAAGCATGCCCCTCGCGCCTGACGTCGATCTTAACCAGCTCGCAACCCTCACGGAGGGCTACTCTGGCGCCGACTTAGAGGCGGTCTGTAGGGAGGCTGCCCTGTCAGCCGCTAGGGAGAACATGGATGCCGACCGAGTCGAGTGGCGGCACTTTATGCAGGCTCTCCAGAAGGTGGCGCCGAGCATAACTGACGATCTTAAGAGGGAGTACGACAGGATCATGAAGGAGTTCAAGAAGTCCATAGCGTACATCTCGTGAATCTCAGAGCTAAGTTAAATAGTGGCTGAAAAGGAGACGGAATTAGATGGAGCATACCGCGACATGGGTAGGCCTAACTATGATTCTGCTCGGCGTAGCAGGTGTATTCCTAACATATTCCGGCGTCTCTAGCACATTTATTCATGGTATGCAGGCAATCTCAGCGCTTCTCCTCCTGCTAGGAATCATGGTTTTTGCTGGCGGTATCGCACGTGGCGGTTTTCCGAGGATAAGCGCCGCGCAGCTCTCGGCTATAGGAGTCGCGGCCTATACCTCGGCTGCCCTGCTGACAATCGCCGCCACGACCTATTACGGCCCCTTCGCGCTCCTAAAGTCTGAGGAGCCTTTTACCGTTTCGCCGATCAAGGTCATTATAGATATCGTTCCGGGTTCTTGGGACCCCCAGCAGCCCGATAACTACATCCCCAAGAACGTACGAGTCGTACTAGGCGTCAACAACACTGTCGTATGGATCAACAAGGAGACCCTTGACGTGGCCCACACAGTGACTCATGATAACCGTCTTTTTGACTCGGGCCTTTTTGGCCCTGGGATGAATTGGACATATACCTTCCGGGAGGCCGGCGAGTTCAGGTACCACTGCATACCACACCCCTGGATGAGGGGGTTAGTAGTAGTCGAGAAGTTAAGTCCTGAAAAGGTCGCGGAGATTCTGGAATCACTTGGTGTCGCGAAGGGAGAGTAATGTAATCTTGAGTGTATCGGTGGCCATACTTGGCGGGACTGCTGGGTTAGGCAGGGCGCTAGCATTTAGGCTTGCGAAGAGTGGTTGTGGCGTGGTCATCGGCTCGAGGAGCAGGGAGAGGGCTGTGAGGGCTGCGGAAGAGGTCGCGCAAAGGACGGGGTCACGGAATGTTGTTGGGGCGCTGAATGAGGAGGCGGCGGCTGCCGCCCGCATCATTTTCGTTACAGTTCCATATACAGGGCTCTACGAGGTAGCCAAGAAGGTTAAGCCCTTGCTGAGGCCCGACTCGATTATTGTCTCGTGCGTAGTCCCATTGGAGAGCGATTTAGGCGGCGCCCTTGAGTATCTAGAACCACCCGATGGGTCTGCCGCAGAGGCCCTGAACAGGTTGATAGGGGGCGACCGGGTCGTCTCCGCCCTCACCCATGTCTCGGCTTACGAGCTTGAGGACTTGGAAAGGCCGCTAAATTGCGACGTGGTTGTCTGCGGTAAGAGGGAGAATGCTGAGGAGGTCATGAAGCTCCTCGCGAGGATTGAAGGTTTGAGGCCGCTATACGCCGGCGGCCTTAGATACTCGAGGATTACTGAGAGGCTTACTGTGCTTCTAATCGCACTCAACAGGCAGTACGGCTCAAAAAGCGCAGGCATCAAATTCACAAACATTTAGATATAGAGACTCGCCTAGTGGGGGCAGAAGATGCGCGAGGAGATCTTCAGGGCCTACGACATCAGGGGGGTATACCCATCACAGATCGACGAGTCGGTGGCCTACCGCGTTGGGCTCGCATTTGCCCGCATGCTAGGCGGGGAGGGGCGGGTTCTTGTCGGGCATGACGTCCGGCTCAGCAGCCCAAGTCTAGCCTCTGCTGTCATAGGTGGGCTTGAGGAAGGGGGGGTGGAGCCTTGGGAGGCCGGCCTAGTGCCTACGCCTGCCCTCTATCTAGGGGTGGTTGACTTGAAGTTTAGTGGCGGGATACAGGTGACTGCGAGTCACAACCCGCCAGAGTGGAACGGCTTCAAGCTGGTGTTATCGGATGGTGAGACCGTCTCGGCTGTGAGGGGGATGGACGAGCTGAAGCAGATCTTCATGGGCTTGAGGGTGGAGGGCTGGCGGCCCTCCGAGGCGAGGCGTCTAGACATAGTCAAGCACTACATCGACAGGATAAAGGGCCTGATAAGATTGCGGAGACGGGTGAGGCTGGTTATAGATTTCTCGAACGGCGCCGGCTGTGCTGTCGGGCCCAGTCTTCTCAGGGAGCTTGGTTGCGACCTCATCCCACTTAACGATTCCCCCGACGGGCGTTTCCCCAACCACTCGCCCGAGCCTACACCCGAGACGCTTGCGCCGCTCCCCAAGATAGTTGTGGAGGAGTGCGCGGATTTTGGAGCAGGCCTCGACGGAGACGCGGATAGGGCGGTCTTCGTGGACGATAGGGGCCGGTTCCTCGAAGGCGACTTGGCGCTCGCCGTTTTGTTGACCGGTATGGGGAGGAAGGGGAGGATAGTTTATGATGTGAGCAGCAGCTCGGTCGTTGAGGAGGTTGCGAGGATGCATGGCTTCACGCCGGTTTTGGCGAGGACCGGCAGGGCGTTTATGTTGAGTAAGATGAGGGAGGTTAATGCCGTTATAGGGGCCGAGAAGAGTAGCCACCTTTATTTCTCGGAGATCTACGGCTTCGACGACGGTATCTATGCAGTCGCGAGGATGGCGGAGCTCGCCTCGGCAAGCCAAACATCCATATCAAGCATCCTTGACAGCTTCCCGAGGTACTACAGCTCAAGTATAAGGGCAGTTGAGGTCCCGGAGAGGCTTAAACAATTAGTGATGGAAAAGGTTGCGGTGAGGCTTAAGCGGATTGCCGAGAGAGTTATCGAGATCGACGGTGTGAAGGCCTACATAGAGGACGGCTGGCTGCTGGTGAGGCCATCAAACACTATGCCCCAAATCAAGTATACGGCCGAGGCTAGAAGCCTTGAGGGACTCAAGGGCCTCCTCGACTTAGCGGAGTCTACGCTGGGTGAGGTGCTGCGGGAGAGTGCTTGACCAGACGTTCTTGGAAGAATTTGTGAGGCAGCTCGAGATATACGCCGTCAAGACTGGATACGTGGGCGTCTTTGCCCTCTCCTTCTTCGGGAGCGTAATCCCGTTTCTCCCCCTACCCTATCTGTTTCTGGTGGTTATTTTATCCGACACTCTTGACCCACTCCTGCTAGGACTACTCGCCGGATTGGGGGGCGCGCTTGGGAAGATATCCTCCTACGCATTAGGGAGGTTCGGCTACAAGTTAATGGGCGAGACGAGGAGAAGGAAGATGGACGCTCTCAGAAGACTTATCGACAGGTTTGGAGCGCTAGGCGTCTTCATCTTCGCCCTAACACCCCTCCCCGACGACATACTCTACATCCCCATTGGGATCACGGGCTACTCTTTCACGAAATTCATGATCGCCAGCATGGCGGGGAAAATTGTACTGTCGGTGGGCGTCGCCTATCTGGGGAGAGCATACCTATCTCTGTTCAGAGCCTTCGAGATCGGCAACGGGCTCAGCACGGCGATATCTATAGGAGTCCTAGCAGTAATCACCGTCCTCCTCTTGAGGATTGATTGGGAGCTGTTTACGGCACATTGGGAGAGGGACGGTCTGCGTGGCGTCCTGACCAACCTGCAAGAGATCCTTGTACTGAAAAGGAGCAAGAACTCTTCGGCACAGGGTTAAAGGGAAATAGGCAGCTGCTCCCCACTCTACACGCGGAGAGTTGGCGCTTAGGAAGCTCTATCGGAGCTACGACATAGCCGTGCTGGACGAGAACTCTGAGTACTTGGGCGTCAGCAGGACGTTGCTGATGGAGAACGCGGGGGCAAGGGTCGCCCATGTTGTCTCGGAGGTTGAGGGTGGTGTGGAGGGAAAGAAGGTTCTCGTCGTGGCTGGCCCAGGGAACAACGGCGGTGACGCCTTCGTCGCCGCGAGGCATCTTGCGGGAATGGGCGCCAGGGTTGCCGTCATACTGCTCTCAACACCGGAGCGGATCAGGACTCGGGAGGCGAGGGACAATTGGAGTATTCTCGAGAGAATGTGCATGACTGTCGAAAGACACGTCGCCGCTGATGGACGGGAACTGATGGAGTTGAAACAGCTCTTCGGCTCCGCGGACGTGATAGTGGACGGGATATTCGGGACGGGGATTAGGGGAGAGGTCAGGGAGCCCTTTAAGACCGCGATCAGCCTGATCAATAGCTCTCAAGCTAGAGTCTACTCCGTAGACGTTCCCTCCGGCGTGGACCCAGATACCGGCTCCTATTCACTCGCAGTAAGACCCCACATAACCATCACCCTCCACGGCCCCAAACCTTTCACGTCGGTGCCGGGCGTCCAGTCCGGACAATTATACGTCGAGGAGATTGGTGCGCCTCCCGAGAGCGAGCTTATCGCGGGGCCCGGCGACCTGAGCTACGTAAGAAGCCGCCTAGGGGTGGTTGGCGCGGCCACTGTCCGCGGCTCGGGAATGCCTGCTGAGGGCGCCCGCGACGCCCTGACAGCCCTTGGGATAAAAAGCCGCATCAAGGAATTTACAGGAGGCTTAGTGGTTGAGCTCGATGGTCTTACAGTCACCGACACTCCTACCCCAACGCAGGCAGGCGTCTCAATATTTGTTCTGCCTCACCCTAGTCCGAGACATGGGGAGGCTCTGGCAACGGCTCAGCGGGTGGGGCGCCCCGTCTATCTGCTTGGCGGTCACGACAGGATGTCGGACGGCTCCTTCGAGAAATCAAACTGGATCGAGCCGGAGATAGTCTCTCCCTATCATCGCGGGGTCGTGTCAGGGCTTGTAGCCTACTTTGCAGTTCAGTGTGGTGAGGCGCTGTACTGCATGGGTGCAGCCTGCTACGCCGCCAGGGCCGCCCTGAGGGGCGGCGGCGCATCCAGTCGAGAGGCATATCTCGAGAGACTAAAGGTGATCATTGGATAACATCTATTTTTCGAGGCCAAGCTCGCGCAGGATGGTTAGAAGGCCTTTGAAAGACTCCTCTGTCCCCTCCTCCTTGGTCCCGTCTGGTGGTGTGTAATGCGTCTCAAGCGAGATAACACCTTGGAACCAGCCAGCAAGATCCCTGAGTTGGCCGCGGTAATCTATTGCGCCGTTGCCGATCGGCTTGAACCTGAATGCGCCGCCCTCGACACAAGCATCTTTAAGATGTATGTGGACCACGTGGTCCCTCACGTAGCTGAACCCGTCTGGGTAGGGGGTCTCCCTCGCGAAGAACGAGTTTCCGGGGTCCCAGAGCACCTTTAACCAACGCCCTCCAGCCCTCTCCAGGAGCAGGGCCGCCTCCCTACCTGTACCCACCATACAACTGTACTCGTTCTCGACAGCGAGAAGCACACCCTCATCCGACGCCATGTCTACCGCTGGGCCGAGAAGATCGACAATCCTGCCGAGATATCTGTCCAAGCTCCCCTCCCACCAGAAGGTGAAGATCCGCGTGAATCCTAGGTCGAGCTTTTTCGTTATCTCTATCGCCCTTCTTAGGGTCTTGAGGTTATCCCCTAGGCCGGCCTTGATGTATGTCTTGAAGGCGTAGGAATCAACGTTTGATATATTGAGCCCATACTTTTCTGCCAAGTTCTTGAGCTCGGAGATCCTCTCGTCGTCGAGTGTCGCAACGTTGCGTCCCCACACGTCTCTGATCTCTACGAACGATGCGCCTAGCTTCTTGATGACCCGAAAAGCGTGGTCAGGGTCTTGCGACACCTCGTCGGAGATAATTCCGAGCTTCATATTATCGCCCTCAAGTAGTCCCTGTATTTAGGTATCATTAGGTCTCCGCTGGGGAGGTCCCGGTGCCAGTATCTCTCCCACTCGATCGAGACGTATCCTTCATAGCCAGAGGACCGGAGGTCCTGTATGATCTTCTCAATAGGCACAACTCCGGCTCCCGGTGGCGTAAAGATTCTCTGCCCACCTTCAGGTCTAAAGTCCTTTATGTGGACGTGAGCTATCCTCTCACCGATAAGCTTGAAGGCCTGGTCGTGGCTCCCACCAGCGTAAATAATGTTTGCGGGGTCGTAAAGTATCTCCGCCAATGGGTACTCCTCGACGAGGTAGCGCAGGTTGTCAATTATTGCGAGGTCGTCATGCGTCTCGAGAAGCATCTTCACGCCCCCTACGCCGGACCGCTTCTTGAGACCCTCGATAGCCTCACCTATCCTCCGCGCGGCCTCTCTAGGTTTGTGAGACATCTGGCCTCCATATATCCTAACACCTATGGCGCCGATTTCCACGGCCATCCTCATGAGGGTAATGCCTAGTTTCTCGGCCAAACCTTCCTTGTCGGTGAGGAGGGATGAGGCCCGCAGATATCCCGATAGCACGGGGACAGGGACACGGTACCTCTCTAAGAGAGCCTTAGCCTCCGACGGGATCGGCGTCTCGGGCCTCAGGTGTATGCCGTCGTCAGCCACCCGGAGCTCCACTCCGTCAAAACCCCACCTCGCCGCCCTCTCCAACACTTCGGCCAGGTTTAGCTCAGGGTAGGCAAGCGACGTGAAGCATAGCCTCAATCCCTCAAAACCTCCAGGGGCAGGCTGACAAAGAAGCGGCTCTCCGCGCTCCTGTATATCGATTTTATCAGCTCGAGGCTTTTATAACCCTCCTCTCCGCTTACTCTGAAGCTATCCCCAGTCCTCAGACACCTAGCAAAGTCGTCCACGAGCCTCTTATGTAGCTCCCCGAACTGTGCCTCCCCGACTACACTGATTTCGCCGCTCTCAACATAGGCCTTTAATGATTGATCCATAAGTATGGCTTGACCCTTTGTCCCGAGGACCCTTATCTGCCTATACTGCTTCGAGGGACTTCTGGCGCAGAGCGTCGCGACAACGCTCCCTAGGGCGCCGTTTCTAAACTCTATGAGGGCCACCGCGGCGTCCTCAACCTCTATCGATGGGTGGGCTTGGTTTGAGGTCATCCCGGCCACTATCGAGGCCTCACCCCCAAACCAGAGAGCGAGGTCTATAGTGTGTATGGCCTGGTTCATGAGGACCCCTCCACCCTCCGTCTCCCAGTAGCCGCGCCAGCTCTGTGCCAAGAGATCTCTCCTATAGTAGTCGTCCTCTCCTCTCCACCACTTCAGCTCAGCCTCGATCATCAGCAGTCTCCCAAGAGCACCCTTATCGATAAGCTCCTTCAGCTTCTCAGCAGCCTCCATGTATCTCTCTTGGAAAACTACTCCAAGCCTAAGCATCTTCTCCTCTGCAACTCTTATTATCCGCCTGGCCCCACTGAGCGTGGTAGCCATAGGCTTCTCCACTAGGACGTGCTTGCCGTGCAGGAGCGCGTACAGCGCTTGTGGGCCATGCAGATAGGAGGGTGTCGCGATTATCAGGGCCTCTATGTCCCTATTCCTAGACGCCTCGTCGATTGAGGTGTAGGCCTCGGCTCCTAGCTCCCTGCCAATGCTTTCCGCCCTCTCACGCACCTGATCAACAACCGCGACCAGCCTCGTAGATTCGAGACTTGCTACGTTACGGGCATGTATCTGGCCTATGACGCCAAGCCCGACTACCCCTACTCCCACAGGATCCAACTCGAAGACAACCATGACTCCGTCCAGATATAGTTTCGTCGAGCGCTGAATGGTTCGGACTGAAAGCGACAGTGGGCGCGCTGGTTATCGAGGGGTGGGGAGGGATGAGGAGTGGTTTGCGCATCAGCTCAGGGCATTTAGGCAGATTGCTCCGGCGAGGCGCGCCTCGCTTCGCGAGTTACTTGGGTCGGATCATCCCTCTGTGGAGACCCTCTGGGGCTCTAGGCATTACTTCCGGAGGGCAGACCTTGAGGCGGCGTCCTCTAAGCTGCCGGGCGAGCATTGGGACTCGCGCGCCTTCCCGCTAAGATGGCCTTGGGTATCCGTATAGTGTTGTTTGTCCTTTTCCCTTGAATATTACTTCGTTGCCCATAGGTATAGCTGTGTTGGTATGTTTCCGTGTTTTATGCCTAGTGTGTGTCTTGGTTTAGATTTCTCCTTCTTGATGAGGCTTATCTCCCTCTCTATTCCTTTAGTTCTGCTTGAGCATAGTTAGTCTGGGGTTGGTGATGGCCTGGTTATTGGGGCCACTACTCTTTATATGTGGGGCCGGTGGAGGGTCTTCTCCGAAACGGGTGATGTGGATGGGGAGGGAAGAGGTTGGGAGTGGGATGGTGGAGAGGCTCCATATGCTAACATGGCCATACTAGATAAGGACGGAGGGCGAGGAGGCGTAGTAACTGGTGGGGAGATATCTGCCGCTGGAGCTTCGGATCAAGCTGTACGGTGACGTTGTTGCCCTTCGGAGAGGTGGGCTGACGTATAGAGGGATTATTGAGGAAGTGTGGCGAAGATACGGAGTTAGGGTCTCTAAGTCTCATATAAGCTACTGGCTACGTGGGGTACATAGCCCATACAATGGTAGATTGATACCTTCACTAGAACTATTGAAGCCTTCAGAGGAGTTGGCGTACGTGATAGGTGTGAAGGTCGGTGACGGATACACCTATAGAAGAAGACGTACTCTCAGGGGCTACAATGATGTCGTGGTAGGTCTTAAGGCTGGGAATAGGGAGTTTGTCGAGGAGTTCGGCAGGTGTCTTGCAAAGGTCCTGGGAAGGAAACAAATAAGGCCGAGATTTAGGGATGACGTAGGAAAATATGTCGTCGAAGTTAGATCACGGACGTTATACGAACTCCTCAAAAAGCCAGTAGACCTCGAGAGGCTTAAGAAATATATTGAGCATTGTGAGAGGTGTGTGGCGGCTTTCATCAGGAGTTTCGCAGACTCAGAAGGATGTGCTAACCAGGGGGTACATAAGTATCTACAAAAAAACCCACCTAAGACTACTCACATATATCAATGATCTTCTTAGGAGACTGGGTATAGAGTCAACGGGGCCAATGCTCAAAGCCCGACGAGGAACTATATTCTATGATACTAGGAGGGGGGAAGAAATACACGCATAACAAGGATGCATATGTGATCTATATTCGAGCCAGCAGTAATACAAACTTCTACAGATATGTAGGTTTCACAATTACTAGTAGGAAGCGAAGCAGATACGGCTAGAAAGCTACGTCAAGAGAACCGCTAGAAAACCTATCCCTCCCCCAACCATTTCCCCCATTCAACATAATACTCAAAATAATAACTAATATCGGGCCCGCTGGGACTTGAACCCAGGACCTCCGGCTCCGCAGGCCGGCGCCCTATCCATGCTAGGCCACGGGCCCGATATCAGTGATCTGCGTCGATGCTTTTTATGATTTATTCACCCATACGCAGAGCCGCGGCTATGTGGTCTGGCGCATCGGTCACGATGGCTCCCACACCAGCGTCGGCCAATCTCCTGGCCTCGGAAGCATCGTTGACGGTCCACGCCTCCAACGACATGTTTCGTGCGCGGGCATAATGTGTCAGATCCCGTGTTATTAGGCTGTGGTGGAGGGCTAAGCCGCATGCACCAAGCGCGACCCCTCTGAATATGAGGGTCTTGATGCCACCCCCTCTCTCAACTTCGCGCAGGCCGGCTATAAGCGTCACTGGGATGCGGGGCTCGAGTTGCCTCGAGCGGGCGAGGGCCTCCTTGTGAAAGCTCGCAATAACCACCCACTCCTCCGCGTTATGCAATTTCACGGTGTGGACTATCCGCCGCACTGTTTCTGGCGCCTTCACCTCGATGTGCAGCACAACACGCCCCGCCACCTCTGTTAAGACCTCGTCAAGGCGGGGAACTCGCTCGCCTGCGAAATCTGGCGACATCCAAGAGCCTGCGTCAAGCCGCGAAATCTCGCTCCAAGTCAACTCCCCCACAGCCCCCCGCCCATCTGTCGTCCTATCCACAGTCTCGTCGTGCATGAGGATAAGCACACCGTCCTTGGTTGCTCTAACGTCAATCTCGATCGCGTCGACTTGGAGCCTGAGGGCCTCTCTTATACTGCGCATCGTGTTTTCGGGGAATCTACTGGACAGGCCCCTATGAGCTATGATTAGAGGCGTGAAGCACATGCCGCCTTTATGGGAATCCGCGCCGACATATCTAGCTATCCCTGCTGAGTTGCATCGTCGCTGGTCTAAATATGAGTTTGGCTGGGTTGGAATAAGGAACTTCTAGCCCTTTACGACACCTATCGGGACTAACCTCGCCACCTTCTTGCTCATCCCGACTGAATGCGCAACCTCCACCACGTCGTCTGGGTTCTTATAAGCCTCCGGGACCTCCTCGACGATAGTGTCGATGGTGTCTCCCTTCACGTATATGCCCTTGCTCTCTAATGCCCTTACGACTGCCTCTCCCCTGTACTGCCTCTTAGCTCCAGCCCGGCTCATCTGCCTCCCCGCTCCATGGACCGCGCTACCAAACGTTATCTCTAGAGAGCCCGGCTGGCCGAGCAGGACCCAGCTTGCAGTCCCCATACTGCCGGGGACGAAGACGGGCTGCCCAATGTCCCTGTATGTCGCCGGGATCATCTCACTATAGTACTCGACCCCTCCCGGGAAGCTCCTAGTGGCTCCTTTTCTATGAACGAAGACATCCCTCAACTCACCATCAACTTTGTGTTTCTCCAGCTTGACAATGTTGTGGCATACATCATACACTATTCTGAGGTCCATCGTCTCCGCGGGCCTCTTGAAGACCTGCTCAAAGCTTTGCCTAACCCAGTGGCTAATGGCTTGGCGGTTGGCGAAGGCAAAGTTGACTGCGCATCCAAAGGCCTTCAAATACTGTGTCGCCTCGGGGCTGCTTGCAGGGGTGCAGGCGAGCTCGCGGTCAGGAAGCCTCAAGCCATACCTCGCGACAGCCCTCTCCATTATCTTTAGGTTGTCACTACATATCTGGTGACCATAACCCCTGCTTCCACAGTGAATCAGGACGGTTACTTGGCCCTCCTCAACGATGCCCATCCTCTTCGCGGCCTCGTAGTCGAATATCTTGTCGACCTTCTGTATCTCGAGGAAGTGGTTTCCGCTGCCCAGTGTACCTATCTGGTCAAGACCCCTGCTCTTGGCCTCGTTCGAGACGACGCTCGGGTCTGGGTCAGGTATGTCCCCCGTTTTGTACCTTGGGTACCTACCTTCCTCTTCAATGTGCTTGTAATCGTCATGCCACCCGAGCCCATACTTCTCGATAACGTACCGGGCCCCCTCAAGCGCCACCCTGTCGAGGTCGGATCGCGACACAACGAAGTCCCTCCTCCGGGACCCCAGCCCTGCAGGGACATTCCTGAACACAACGTTGACGAGCTCGGCAATCCGTGGCCTGACATCCTTCTCGGTGAGATTCGTAACCATGAGCCGCACCCCACAGTTGGAGACGACGAACCCGTCCGCGACGAAGGTGTGGGCCTCGTCCTCAACCGTCAGATCGTACACTTCGCCGTCGTAGGGGGTGCGGTCGATCGAGGCGATCCTCACCCAGACGACGTCTCCCTCCAGCCTCTCCCTAGTCCACTCCTCGAAGGTCAAGAAGCTCCTCGGGACTTTCAGATCTGATTTCCTTCCCTCGTAAACTGAGCGCTCGATGAAGCGCTCGTTGACGTGATCAATGGTGAGGAGCTCTACTGCCTCGCTGACCGTTCCACCTCCTGCCACGAGGGCAACGGCTGCAGTCTCTGCGGCCTTCCGCTCGCTGATGACCGATAGCTTGTACTTCAGCCAGGCGACTGCCGAGTGGGCGAGCCTCGTCCTCGACTGGTTGTAGACGTAGCCGATCACTGACCAGAGCCTTATCAGGTTCTCGGGATGCTCGGAGATCTGGAGCCTCAGCCTGTAGAATTTGCCCTCACGTGAAACCTGAATCGAACTAACCTCGACGCCGAACTCCTGCAGCATCGACTTGACCTGGTTCAGGAAGAACAGGCCCGAATCGACGTGTTCCGACCTCTTGCTCATCGAGAGGACAGGCGGCTCGAAGTTGTAGCCGTTAACGATCTGGGGTTTGTTAAGCTCGGCACCGAACAGCGCAGCCAGGTAAAGCCTCTTGATCCAAAGGGGCATCCTGAGCAGCCAATCAGGAACCGTGAAGTCGGATACGGTTTTCTTCCCCGCCGGAGCGCCGAGTACCTTCAGAAGCTCAGCGAAGCTCCTCGCCGAGACGCTGACCGAGTTCTCGGTTCCGACGGCAAGCTTCCCGTCGATTACCGTTGTCCTTTTTCTGCTGCGGATTCTGGACGGAGTGTAGCCCAGCAGGGTGATGTCGCGCCTTATCTCCTCGAGATCCTCAACGCTTCCGTAGAAGACCACCTTCTTTCCGTCGAAGGCCCCGTCGCCGGTAAAATAGCCCAGCAGCTTGACCAAAGTCGGGAGAGCCCTGCTCCTCGACGTGAGGGGGATGATGCCGCGCCTCCTCAGCTCCTCAGCCACTCCCTCATCGAACTCATCCCCCGAGAGTATTGTGAAATCCGCTGGCTCCTCGTATTGAACTCCCTCGAACGGGTGCGTCGCCACCATATCGCCAACGCTGAGCTCCGCAGCCTCGACCATGCCGCGCCTCGTGAGCACTGGATGATCCGGCGTCACGCGTATCTTGTCGCCTGTTTCGGTCCTGATGACGAGGAGCTCGTCGTCGCGCCTGAAGAGCTTCAGGAGGACCCTCGAGGCCCTGGAGGTCCTGCCCTCCCTGTCTACCACCAGAACGTCGTCGCCGATCTCGACGTCCTCGATCCTCTTCCACCAGCCCTCGCTGGAGAAGACCCTCGTTCCGGCAGGGAGGCAGTTGATGTCGTAGCCTACCCCCCCAGGCGAGATGACCCCCTCCGTAGCGTCCATGGCGGCGACTCCGCCGATCGGGAAGCCGTAGCCCTCGTGGGCGTCTGGAAGCACTGCCACGTGCTTCTGGACGCCTGGGAGCGTAGCGACGTTCACACCCTGAATTAAAGTCCTGTCTGTTAGCATCTTCTCCAGTAGCCTGTCGGATGCGAACACGTATACGGGTACCCTCATGTCTGATCTGTAGGTCTGAGGTATCAGCCAAACGTTATCAGAGATACGCTGGAGTGGTATCTTTGAGCTCACGGCACCTCCACCTTCTAATATCTGATCTAGGGTAGCCTTATTAAAGTTGGTGGTTCTAACCCCGTATCCACAGCTCAACTAGCGTGGGCCTGTGTTTATGAGCCGATGGCGGACTGCCACGCAATCATAAAATAGCAGGAGCTGTATGGGGATTCCCGTGGCTAAATACAAGCCGCCGAAGAAGAGGAGATTCGGCAAGGGGGTAGCTAAATGTAGGCGCTGCGGCACGACCGTTGGTGTGATAAGGAAGTATAAAATCTACCTGTGCAGGCGATGCATAAACGAGGTTGCCCCGCTCCTCGGCTTCAAAGTCTATAACTGATGGGCGGAGTGGGGGGCGAGATCGCCTCCTCGACCTGCCTCACTGTGAGGCCAGCTTGCATCCCGGCGGCAAATTCCTTGATCAACTTTAGGCTCAGCCGCGACTGAGCCCTTAGCTCAGCCACATATTGCAGGACACGTTCATCAACATCGCCAGAGCTAAGCCGTGCCACAGCTATCATTACGCCTAGGATGGCCGAGGCCGCTAAGTAATCCCCGAGCCAGGGGGGACTCATGAAGCTGCAGGGGATACCCGCTTGGAGGAGTGGCGCCTCACCAAAATTGGGGTTGGCGCAGAGAGGGACGCGTGTTAGAGAGATTCCAGCCCTTTCCTCGGGCTCCCCCAAGAAGAGGTGAGTAGTGAGCCTACCGTGCCTAACAGCTAGTGTTAGGCCACCCTGTCCAAGACGTAAGATCGAGGGATGATCGTCCCGTGTATGCGTGGTCAGTAAAACAACATCTCCGACACGATCCCTAACCCTCTCGGTATCGATAACGAGTGAGGCTTTCCCCTCGGCGACGACGCCGCCTCTAGGCCTCAATCTCCAAGCTACTTCTCGGGATACTATTTTCCAAGACAGATCGCGGCACCAGAGAGAGAGCTGTAAGTCGTTTTGAGACGCTGTCCACTCGGCGAGACTTCTCATATCGCCTACGCAGACGCCTATGAGGGGTGTTAGCTGGGCGTGTGGTGCATCATCAAGAGCCAGCTGGATTTTTTCCAGCCGAGTAAAGTAGCTCTTAGGTAGCCCCAGCTCGTTCAGATATCGCAGCCACGCCGACGTAAAGGGGAGATAAAGACACTCCTCACTCAGCCTAGGCGCTTTAGTGGCCAGAACAACTGAGTACCCATGCCTGCTCAGTAGGTATGAGATAAGAGCCGCCGCAAAGTCCCCACCGTGTACAAGCACGTCTATATGCAAGGCGTCACCCCAGGTTGAACGGTAAGCCAGTCTTCAATACCTCTTCAGGAACCCTCGAAGACCATTTCCTCAAGAATTCTAGCTCTCTATTACTGCTCCTCATGTCGTCCGGCAACATAATCGGTATCTCGTCTATCACTGGATACCACCTCATACACTTCCGGCACACGAGGAGCCCGTCGATTATCTCGTAGGAGTAGCACTCGACGCATCTGGTTTCTGGGAGGCTGCTTACCATTCCGCCGTGGTAAGAGCAATATATCTCGCACGGTGTCGCATCCTCGACTGAGTATCGCTTTTCAGCCTGGAAAACATGGAGCTCCAGCGGGAAATTCCGGCAGATGGGGCAGGCGAGGATATCCACTAACCTGTACTTCAAGGCCAGCTAAGGTATCGCGTGGCGGGCCTTATTAAGTGATAGTATCCCAAAAAACTTTAATTAATGTCCTAAGACGTCTATTTCTACTCGCGAGGCTATTGTGGGGCCTTAGCTATATAAACCCGTTATTTGGACACTAACTTCGCTTTTCTTGAGGGAATGAGGGCGGAACCAGTCGAGCTTAGGCACTTAGGAGCCGGCTTGTCTGGCAGGACAGCAGGCATCCACACGGAGCACCCCATCCTACCAACGAGACATGTGTCTCTAAGGGCCCTGTTATAGATGCCGAACCATGGAGAAAGGCTGTTGCGACTTTAAGGAGTTTGAGAGGGTCCCTGAAATAATTTCATCCTAACGGGGAAAGAAGGGGGAGGGGTTGGCTGGTCACCCGTGCAGCATCTGGGAAACCCTAGAGGAGGCCGGACGTAAAATAAGGCATCACAGCACCCGGTAGTGGGGTGCGCGTTATAACGCCCATCATACCGGCCTCTGGGCTTTATCCCTGCGCCGGTGTGGCCAGCCTCCCCAGGGCTTCCTGCCTACATATCCTCCAGACTCTTGAGAGGGTTTCCTTCTCCATCTTCGTGGTAAGTTCACATGTTCTGATGTTGTTTACTGAAGCCGTCAGCCTCTGTAAAGCACGTCTCAAGTGCCCGCTATAGATCTTTCTTCTACCACGAATCGGTTTAAACAGCCCTAACAGGTTGCTTGTCTTCCTGAACCCCTTAGATGGATCTAGGTACGCTATCAGCTCGGCCAGAGCCTCCTGAGCCTTAATATTCCCACGAATACCTAACTCATCAACTAGCCTATTGTAGGCCGGATACCTCTTACCGGCCTCCTCAGCAATCATTCTAGCCATCTCCTCCATCTGCACCTCCAAGGACTTTATGGTCGGCTTCATAACCTCTTTCTCGGCCTCAGACAAAGACTTATACTTGTTCAGTAGTTGTTGATGAGTCTTCATAAGAGGCTTATAGACCAATACCATCCTCCGCATAACTAAGAAGTCCCCAGTAACCCTCCTAAACCACCTCTCTCCTATCTTCATCAATGCCCTTATGTCTCCCTTAGGAATGGAACACGGAAACATCCCCATACAGTTGGACTTGTGGGGAAACGAGGTAATATTCTGGGGAAAAGGACAAACAACTACACGGATACCCAAGACCAGCCTAACAAACGACCAAAATCTCTTTTTTAATCCTCTCAGCTAGCGCGGAAGGAAAAGTCCGAGATAGGAGAGCTGAACCCCCAGCATCACCACAAGCGCAAAGGCCCCCTATATGAGGACCAGCCTAATCCACCTCCGAGATGTTGGCGACTCATGTGGCGGCTCAGTAGTTGGTCACAGTGTGAAGTCAAGGATAAAGCATGTGCTGGGACTACAGCCCATCTGGATCTGAGGGGCAACGGAGGGAATATTCAGGGGGAGGGGGACAAACAATGGTATACGGATACCTAAGAAGGAACATAGGCTAATAATATATAACCATCCCCCCTACAAACTGTTTCAGGCTTGCCTAAACGGGCCCTCCAGCAAGAGCATCTTCCACCGCTTATTCTCTCGCCAATAGTTTGGATCTTCACCACCAACATGTCTCTCAGCCTGATCGAAGTCCCGGCTACCGCTCCAGTTGTGGTAGTTGAGGAGCCACCGCAGGCCACCCCCATGTCCCCTGCACCCTACCTGAACACAGTGGTCTTCCTCGGAACAATCTCCGCGGTCGGCTTCGTCTTCTTCATCCTCTTCAGGAGATATCCGCGGATAGCCTCGATAATCGCGATAGCTGCTTTCTGGCTCGTTGCATTCCTCACGCTCCTCATGCACATATTGGCGCTGGGGGTCCTCAGAGCCACGGAGATCCCCCTCATAGACATCACGGCGCCGGCCCTTGGAGCCACCCTTCTAGCCTATCTTGTGAGGAGATCGAGCGGCGCCGCCGCCCTAGTGGCGGCCTCGGTCACCGCGGCGGCCGGAGGCACAATTATAGGCTATATGATACCCCAGCTGACCCTCCTCGTATTGGTAGCCTCGCTTAGCGTCTTCGACCTAGTTATGGTGAAGAGGGGCTATCTCTCCACGCTAAGCCACGAGGAATACCGAAGCAGGATACACTATATCCGTGGCTTGGTTGTCGAGGTTGGCGGAATCAATATCGGCCTAGGCGACCTGCTCTTCTACTCCATAACGATATCCTCAACCTTCTTTCAGATGGGGGCGATTCCGGCGATCTTCTCGAATATCGGAATAGCCTCAGGCTACTACCTGACCCTGCAGCTCCTTAAGAGGTGGGACACTGTTCCAGGTCTTACAATCCCACTCCTACTCGGCCTGCTCCTTTCGTTGATTGCACGATGGCTGGTTGGTTGAGGCTGGGGACTTATTAATACAACGCGCGGTGTTGCAAATTTTAATCACCTGCGAAACCAACCTATTTAGATGCTCAGCTCAAGCGTTCATTGATGAGTTCTGGAGTTAGTGGTCGGCGTAGGTTTTTGGGTACGGTCAGCAAGACTGTGGCTGGCGGACTACTAGGCGGACTAATCATAGGGGGTGCCGCAGGATCCCTCGGAACCTATCTATCTCTCGGGACCAGCCGAAGCACAGTTACAACAACAGTCGTGCAGAGCAAAAAAATTAAGGCTGGATACATATACATCGGCCCCGCAAAAGATTTCGGCTGGTCCTATTCTCACGACCAGGGCCGCCAATGGGCCGATAAGCAGATGAGGGGACTCGTAGAGAGTTACTACGTCGAGGGGGTCCTCGACCCTGATGCCAAGGGGGCGATGAAGAGCCTGTTAGAGTCACGCGGTGTAGACCTCGTAGTTGGAACGAGCTTCGGATATATGGATCCCATGGCCGAGCTTGCGGCCGAGTTCCCTGATAGGTACTTCGTCCACATAAATGGCTTCAGGGCCGGCGTCTTGGGGAATGCTCCAGAAAACATGTCGGTCGCTGACATAAACACTTATCAGATATTCTATCTCGAGGGGCTCGCGGCGGGTAGCGTCACCGAGACCGGCTCGGTTGGTGTGGTCGCAACTTTCCCCGTCCCCGTGATAAACAGGTTGGTTAACGCCTTCATACTTGGGGCGAGATACGCGTATAAGAGGAGGACGGGCAGGGAGATCAAGGCACGCATAGTTTGGCTTAACACCTGGTTTGACCCCGTGAAGGCTAGGGACGCCACTGTCTCCCTGATAGAGTTGGCAGGCGCAGACGTGGTAAGTTCTGTCGAGGACTCACCGACCGCTCTCCAGGTGGCGGAGGAATACACCAATAAGGGAAGAAGGGTCTGGGGCTTCAGCCACTACACAGATATGAGAAGCTTCGGGCCTAACTCCCACCTCACCGGACACATAGTGAATTGGGGCACGGTCTATCTCGAGTTCTACAAGATGGTCTATACAGGGACTTGGAGGTCAGTCGATATATGGGCGAGGCTAGGCGATTTTCTCCCGTCACGCTGGGCAAAGAAGCCCGAGGAGAGCACTCTCGGCAGAGAGGAGGGGGCGGTCTATATGGCGCCTCTCAGCGGAAGGGTGCCTGATGAGTGGCAGCTGCATATCAAGGCACGCTATGAGGAGATGAAAGAGGGGCTTTTCGAGCCTTTTAGCAGCGACGGCAACCTCGGCGAGCCGATCAGGGACCTAAACGGGGAAGTGAGGATAGATGTGGGTAGGCGCGCTGATAGGACGGCTCTAATGAATATGGACTGGATAGTGGAGTATGCGTCCGAAATATGAGGGAGGATGCGGACATACTAATCAGCGGCGTCACCATCCTTAGCCTTGAGGGGAGGCCCCTCGAGGGGGTGGACATCGCCATACGTGGTGGCTTCATCCACTCTATAGGCCGGGGCCTCAAGGTAGATGCGGCTGATACAATAGACGGGGAGGGGAAGATAGCTATACCGGGACTCGTGGACTGCCACACCCATTCTTTCCAAGTCCTGCTGCGCGGGGCCCTGACGCTGAAGGAGCTGCAGAGACATCCAGTATGGCTGAAGGTCCTTATACCTTTCGAGGCCGAGATGTCCCGCGAAGAGGCCATGGTCTCAGCCCAGCTCTCCTGCCTAAACTCGATCAAGAAGGGCGTAACGGCTATAGCAGATGCGGGCGGCCCGTATCCCGAGCTGCTGGCCGAGGCTGCCCTGGAATCCGGTTTAAGGGCGCTGGTGACGTACTCCACCATGGATGCCGGTCCGGAGAACTACAGAATCGGTGTGGAGAGGAATAGGGATCTAGTGAGAAAATACCGCGAAGGCAGGGTTAGGGGCTACTACTCGATACGCCAGATAATGACTTCCACAGACGACCTTATCGAGAGAACCTTCAGATATGCTTCTGAGGATAACGTCCCCGTCCAGATGCACCTCAGCGAGGAGGTCCTCGAGATACAGCACTCATTAAGCCGGTGGGGCCTGAGGCCAGCCGAGTATCTCCACCGAAAAGGGTTCTTGAAACCTGCCCTGATGGCTGCTCACTGTGCATTCCTCTCACAGGAGGAGTGCATTTTTCTGGCTAGGTCGGGCGCAACGGTGGTACACTGCCCGACCATCGCCATGATGTACATGAATTTTCCGCCGATACCCGAGATAATGATTCATGGGGGCAATGTTGCTTTGGGGAGCGATGGGGGCGGCCTCAGGCCGCTTGACCTGTTCTCTGAGATGAGTGTCATGCTCGCGGGGATGGCGGGCTATTATGGGACGCCATACCACCATCCGGGCCCTTTGACGCCTCTGAAGGCTTTGGAGATGGCCACGAGGAACGGCGCGAAACACTTCGCAAGCATGCTCGGCGACGTGGCCGCGGGCCTAAGGGCAGACATCGCACTAATCAACGCCAAAGCCTCCCACCTCACACCTCTCCACGACCCATACTCTCTTCCACTATTCGCCACGGGTTCGGATGTCTCCGACCTAATCATAGACGGAAAAATAGTGATGCGTCAAAGAGAGGTACTCACGATAAACGAGGAAGATATCCTACAGAGAGCGCGCGAGGTCTTGCCAGATGTTAGGGAGCGGGTGGCGAGGATAGTGAGAAAATAAGATGTGCCTTAGTAATAGTTGTGAGAGGGTTCGGGGCCGCTTCAGTCGCCCGAGCCTGGTAGAATTGCGGGGGGTGGGATTCGAACCCACGAACCCATCCGCCCGGACCTTTCTCTGGCCTACGGGAGCGGCTTTCCTATCCACCGCCAACTGTGGAGATCTTGAGGCCGCCGCCTTTGACCTGGCTCGGCCACCCCCGCTCCAACTCCTAGCAACTCTTGGCCCGTATTTTTATTCTTCTCCGACTCGACGGTACTGACAAGTTTTACTTAAAGGCCTTTTGGGATCGGTCTCTGGCCATGATGCACGTCATCGATGCCGTACTGGAATCTTTCTCCAATCTATTTCGATCCCACAGGTACTCTCCTCTCGAGAAGCTCTATTCCGTCTTTCGAGAGGCTCTGTCTCACCGGCGTAGAGGGAGAGTCCGTCGGGATATGGGTTCACAGGTTCTCGCCCCTCTTCAGGCAGTTCAGGAGGGTTAGGAGGCTTGTCGCCGTAGATGAGGCTGTCCTGAAGGTGAGTGGTCAGACCTGTTATCTTTGGGCCGCAATAGATGTGGATACTAACGAGGTATTGGCTGTATACGCGTCGAGGGGGATTCCAAGCGCAATCAAGTTCCTAAGGAAGATATTGGACTCATGTGAATGTAAGCCACTCATATTAGAATGACTTACTTCCAAGAGACTCCCGGTAAAAGGAACAGGATAGAGAGGTGGTTCAGGGAAATGAAGGAAAGGACGAAGATGTTCTACAACAACATAAACACGAAGACACTGAAGAGCCTAGAAGAGCTGGTAACTGCAATTGCAGCAACGCATAACATCATCAGGGCACGATGAGAGGAGGTAATACCAACTTGACAGTACCACCTAGTGATAGAGTTTATCTCTGTCCTCACCATCATATTTCGTGGGCCCGGGTGGCCGAGCGGCTAGGCGGCGGCCTGCAGAGCCGCTTCACAGGGGTTCGAATCCCCTCCCGGGCTATATCTTTATATACCAGTGCTCCACGAAATTATCGGCTATATATATTTATGAACCGACAATGCCTTATGGCCTAATTCCTGGGGTTCGATTTTCCCCTCTCCGGCTGGGGCTCAGTTTTCTACGTTGTTACGGCTCTCAATAGCATGTTGTATATGAGCGCCTTGATCGTCAGCTCCGAGTCCATCCATCTCGGCTTCCTGGAGAGGAGATGTTCTCCGAACAATGCTTTGAACCTGGATATTGCAGTCTCAGCCATCCACCTCCTACCATATCCCACTATTCTGCTCCAGGCTCTGTACCCGTAATCCCTTATCATCCTGGCTGCAGACCTTCTGGAGGGAGGCCCTCTGTCAGTTCTCGCATTCCTCCTCGGCCTTATAATAGGCTCGATA
>Ga0079997_121754_pt1 | contig 66691 bp, 59 predicted proteins | sample PerSpoCPS_CMetaG_FD_69200 | JGI IMG/M metagenome (GOLD analysis project Ga0079997, IMG submission 69200) | Archaeal communities from Yellowstone National Park, Wyoming, USA - Perpetual Spouter C (PS_C) MetaG (SPADES assembly) (version 2) | ecosystem: Environmental > Aquatic > Thermal springs >...
AAAATGGTAGCGAATGGCGAATGATTTTATCTGGAGGGCAGTGCTCCCGCACTGCCGAAAAATTCGGCGCATCAGAAGATGCGCCCTCCAGTCTTTCAGCCTGCTTTAGCGGGCTTCGTTTCGTAGCCACCGACTTCAGTCGGTGGGGCAAAGAGTGGGAGGGCGAAATTCCTGCCGAGCCGAAAACGGCAGCGAGTAGCGAGTGGCGAATAGCGAATGGCGAACAGCGAGTAGCGAGTAGTTTTGTGTGGCAGTGCTCTTGCATTGCCGAAAATTTTGGCTTGACAACCGCACTTAGCACATCGCACTCAGATTGGGCTCACCGGGAGGTTCGCTCTCCCAAACGCCGAATGAATTCGGCGCTCAAAAAAATCTGTCAAATCCCATGTCCCTTGTCCCGTGCCCCTTGTCCCTCACTGGCTAAAGCCAGTGGCATGAGGCGAAAAATCTGAACACTGCACCCAGCACTCCGCACCGTTTCTATGCACCCTTGCACTCATGCACGCTTGCACGCAGTATCATAGTTGATGACGGAGAAACTTGAGCGCCAACTTTGGTCAGCGAATTTTCTGGATGACGAATGTGGCGTCAGGGCTTGACGCTGACGGCAGTTAAACACTTTCAAACCCTTGGAGCGCTGCCACATTTTGGAAGCGCATAATCTTTTCGGCTACTTGGGACTACGAGTTCAGCCGAAAGGGGATGAAGGGAGTTGAGCCGAAAGTCATGGCTTGAAAAGTTTTTGGACTGGCTTTACCCGCCCCGCTGCGGAGTTTGTCATCGTTTTTCTGACGACCCGATTTGCCAAGACTGCAAAAGCAAATGGGTTCTCGTTTCCCGCCCATACTGTCTCTGGTGTGGCAAACCTTTTGACCCTCAAGCGAAAACTTCACCGCTGTGTGGCATGTGCCTTCAGGGGCGATACAGGTTTGACTACGCTCGCTCAGCGGTGATTTACGAAGGTGTAGGGCGTGAAACTGTCCACGCTTTTAAGTTCAACCGAAAGCCCCGTCTATCTCAACCGATGGGAGAATTGATGGCGGAGGTAGCATTGCGAGCCTTTGAAGGCGACGGCGGTCTTTTGCCCTCACCTTGGCACCGACCGGATGTCATCGCTCCCGTCCCACTTCACCCTAAAACCCAACGCCAACGAGGCTACAACCAAGCAGCGTTGCTGGCGGAAGTTGTCGGGCGAGCAATAGGTGTTCCCGTTGAACCGAACTTGCTCCTTCAAATCCGCCCGATGAAGCCACAAGCGACTTTGGGCGAAAAGGAGAGGTGGGAAAATGTCAAGGGCGCTTTCGGTGTCGCTGACCCTGAAAGCGTAAAAGGTCAAATTGTCCTCGTGGTTGACGATGTGATGACGACGGGAAGCACCCTAAACGAGGTCGCCAAAGTTCTCAAAAGAGCAGGCGCCCGCTTCGTTTACTGCCTGACCTTCGCCCGAACTGTCAGCATGTGAATTTCCTTGCCATTGCGTTACGCTTTTTGCTCGGAGGTGGGAAGCGATGTATCGGGTCGGAATCGTCGGTTTGGGAAGAAAGGCTTTGACCATTGACGACGAGACTCACCTTCGCTGGCTCACAAACTACGAGATGCCGCCGACGACTCATGTCTCCGCTTACCTTGCCAACCCGAAAACCCAGATTGTCGCCGTTTGCGCCAAGACCCGTGAAAGCATTGAGCGGTTTTATCAGCGGACAGGATTGAGGGAAGTTCGCGGTTACACCGATTTCAAGGAGATGTTCGCCAACGAGAAACTTGACATCGTGAGCGTTTGCACTCACACCGACATGAAGGCGCAAATAGTCATCGCTGCCGCTGAAGCGGGCGTAAAAGGCATCATCTGCGAGAAGGCAATGGCGACATCCCTTGAAGAAGCGGATGCGATGCTCGCTGCTTGCGAAAAATCAGGGACGAAGTTGCTGGTCAACCACCCGCGCCGTTATCACCCGACATATCAGCGAGCCAAGAGTTTGCTTGAAAGCGGCACGATAGGCGATTTGGTCAGAATTCACGGGACCATGTGGACTTGGCTTTTGCACAACGGCACCCACCTTTGGGACATCATGAGATACTTCGCTGGCGATGCGGATTGGGTTTGCGGGTGGCTCAGGAATGACCACCCAACCGATCCCGGCGGTTACGGAATCGTTCATTTCCGCAACGGAGTTTTCGCTTTCGCCGATGTAGGTGGCGGGCAAGGTTTCTCGTTGGAACTGCACGGCTCAAACGGCGTCATCCGAATTGACACTTTCCACGATGGCGTTCAAGTTGAAGTTTACGCCGATGTCTACCCGCCAGACCCTCAACGCCCCGCATACCAGTTCAGACCGAGATACCTGCTTCGCCGCGAATACTACCCGAACCCTCCCCGCTTCACGCCACCGATGCAAGCGGCATTGCAGGATTTGATTGACGCTATTGAACAAGACAGGCAACCGATTTCCAGCGGCTACGATGGTCGTGCTGCTTTGGAGATTGGCATCGCTTTCCACGCGTCCCATCGTGCTGGCAACATTCCCGTCCCGCTACCGCTTCAAGACCGTCAATTGCGAGTCGTTTCTCGGTAGGACCTTCCCATTGCCCTAAATCTCGGGAGCAAAAACGCGATGGCAAAAAGCAAAGCGAGGTAGAAGGCTAAGTCCAAAACTCCGACATGCCCTGACGGTCCAACCAGCCAAGCGGGGACATTGGGTTGATAACGGGTTAAAGCGGGAAAACCTAAACCGATATCGCCGCCGAAACTGAGCGCCATCCAATCGTAGCCTGCATGAAGCCCGATGGGCAACCACAAACCGCCGCTCAAATATCGGGCGAGAGCGAAAGTCACGCTGATTGTCAATGCACCTGCTATTCCCAAAATCTCATGTGCGTTGCCTTGACCCAAGTGGGCGAGCCAAAAGAGAATGCTGGTGAAAGCGATGGCAAATTTGCGCCCTTTCCACTCCTCAGCGACGCTCATCAAGTAGCCACGAAAAATCAACTCCTCAGTCAAGCCTATCAGCGGGCACAACCAAAGACTCATCACAAGCCACCGCTTCAACGGGATTTCCTCAACGAGTTCGAACCTGACTAAACCTGTTGTGGCGTAAAAACCGAACATGATTGCAACGAAAACCGCTCCGAGCAGGAAGCCGACAACTAAGCCTTTAAGCCAACCCTCACGCACCAGTCCAAACCACTCAAGCGAACGCTCCCTTGCCCTACGCATGAAAGCGAAAGTCAAGAGCACTAAGGGCGGATACGAAGCGCTGAAGACAGCGGCTGAAATTGCGAACTGGCTTTCAGGTGGGATGCGTGAGATTTCAACGGGCGCTCCGTGTTCCAGCGAAAGCCAAGCCAACGCTATCGCAACGCCCATGAATGCACCGAACAAACCAGTCAAAACCGCCAAAACCAAAAACAGGGTGATTCTCGCAAGCGGCAACCAATTTGTCCCTTGCTTTTGCTCGCCCATTTCGTTTGCCTCCCGTCTTCGTTCGTCCCGCACAAAAAGTTTGCGACTTTTCAACCGCAACGGGCTACAATGGATGCAGGTGGTCAAGGATGAAACCGTTACCGCTGAGTTTGGTGGCTGATTGGGTGAAAGGGAGACTCGTGAACGCTTCAGGCAACGAAATTGTCTTGGGTGTCTGCGCCGATAGCAGGCGAGTTCGGCAAGGCAACTTGTTTGTCGCCTTGAAAGGCGAGCGGTTTGACGGGCACGATTTTGTCGCTGAAGCGATTCAAAAGGGGGCAGTCGCTGCTGTCGTCGCCCGACAACTACTGTTGCCAGTCCCACAAATCATCGTTGCTGACACATTGCGAGCCTTAGGGGATTTGGCTGCCAGTTACCTTCGCCAATTGCGCACGGAACGAACATGGTCATGCGTCATCGCCGTCACGGGCAGCAGCGGCAAAACGACAACCAAAACCATGATAGCCAGCATCGTGAAGGAAGTTATGCCTGCCGTCGCTTCGCCAGAGAGTTTCAACAACGAGATCGGCGTTCCATTGACAATCTTGCAAGCACCGCCAGATACCATCGCTTTCGTCCTTGAATACGCCATGCGCAAAAAGGGCGACATCAAATACCTCTGCCGCATCGCCCCACCAGACATCGCCGTCATCACCAACATCGGCACAGCCCACATCGGCTTGCTGGGCTCAAGGGAAGCAATTGCTGAAGCGAAGTCGGAGATTTTGGGAGATTGGGGGTTAGCGGCTGAAGGACAGCGGGATTACGCTAAGTTCGCAATCCTGCCCGCTGATGACGACTTCTTTGTCTACCTTTTGGAACGGGCAAAGGCTAATGTCGTGACTTTCGGCTTCTCTCCCAACGCTCGTGTTAGGGCTTTGGATTGTCAAGTTGATTGGGACGGGACAACCCTTTCCGCAACCGATGGTAAGCAAACGGTCACTTTGAAGTTGCCTGTTTTGGGCGAACACAACGCCCGCAACGCTTTGGCGGCATTGGCGGTCGCAAAAGTTTTGGGAATTGATTGGGGCATCGCAACTGAAGCCCTTGAAAAGTTCCAGCCGCCGAAAATGCGACTTCAACGGCAATGGCTTGACCCGCCCGGCTGTTGGGTCATCAACGATGCCTACAACGCAAATCCTGATTCTGTCAAGGCTGCTTTGAAAACGATGAAAGCGCTGCCAGCGAAGCGGAAGGTCGCCGTGTTGGGAGAGATGCTTGAGTTGGGCGAGTTCCATCAGCAAGGGCACAGGGAAGTTGGGCAAGTGGCGGCGGAAACCGTTGACTTGCTTATCGTTGTCGGCGAAAACGCTTTCGGCATCGCTGAAGGCGCTCAAAGTTCCGGAATGCCTAACGAGCGCATCATCCGATTTGAGACTTTGGAAGCAGCAAAGGAAAAGTGGCGTGACTTCCTGCAGCCAGAAGATTTGGTTTTGCTGAAAGCATCCCGAGCCATCGGGCTGGAACGACTGCTTGAGCAATAAGTGCGTTCCGAAAAAATCAGTGCGATATGCTGGGTGCGGGGGTGCAATGTTCAGTGCAGGAGTTTTGCCAATTCGCTACTCGCCATTCACTATTCGCCACTCGCTACTCGCTGCCGTTTTCGGCTCGGCAGGAATTTCGCCCTCCCATTTTTTTCCCGTCCCTCGTCCCACGACCCTCGTCCCGTTGAAAGTCGGCGCCCGGTTTCTTTGTCATCAACGAATGCGGACTAAAAATCCGTAGCATGACTCGCTTTCAGTTGCGTCATCAACATGGGCTGAAGTTCGCAGCACGGTTTGTTTTGGGTTGTGACATCGCTTCCGAACTGGAAACCTGCAACAAGGGTTCTGTCAACTTTGCAGTGTTGCTGGCACAATTTAAGTTGCCCGGAGGTGTTGGCATGAGGGAGCGGATTTTAGTCACTGGTCCGTGCGGCAGGGTTGGAACGCAGATTGTGCCGCTTTTGAGGGAATACTTTGCCCTCAGGCTGTTTGACATCCAGCCAATGCAGCCTGAAGGTGACGATGAGTTCATTCAAGGTGACATCCGAGACTTTGATGCGGTTAAGAAAGCGTGTGAAGGCGTCACCACTGTTCTTCATCTGGCGGCTGTGTCCGACGAAGATGACTTTTACACCCGCTTGCTCCCCATGAACTTGTTGGGCGTTTACAATGTCTTTGAGGCAGCGAGGCAAGCAGGTGTCAGGAAGGTTTTGTTTGCGAGTTCGTGCCAGACAATTTTGGGCTACCTTGAAGGCGACTGGACTAAATCGCGTGTTTGGGTCACACCGGAAATGCCCGTCAGACCCATTACCGTTTACGCGTGCACAAAAGTTTTCGGGGAAGCCCTTGCCCGTTACTATGCCGAAAAGTTCGGCATGTCAATGATTTGCATCCGGATAGGTTGGTTTCAACCTTACGACAGCGAACTGCTGAAAAGGCATCCTGCGATGCTGGCGATGTGGTGCAGCCCGAGGGACTTGACCCAGTTGATTGTCAAGAGCATCAAAAGCGATGTCCGATTTGCGATTTTCATCGCCGTTTCCAACAACCCCAAACGGTTCTGGGACATAAGCAACGCCCAGCAACTTGTGGGCTATGAACCGCAAGATAGTGCTGCCGATTACTTCATTGGAGAAGGAGCGTGATTGGCGATGCCCGAATTGAGGCAAGATTACGCCACGAAAGAATGGGTCATCATCGCTACGGAGCGTGCGAAGCGCCCTCACGAGTTTTTGAAAGGTCGTTCAGAACTTCCTCAACTTCCGCCCCATGACCCCAATTGCCCATTTTGTCCCGGAAACGAGCACATGACGCCCCCTGAAACTTTTGCGATCAGGGACGGGACACCACCGAATACTCCCGGTTGGCGCGTCAGGGTCGTGCCCAACAAGTTCCCGGCATTAGTCCCCAACGGTCGCCCGCAAAGGGTCAGGTTGGGAATTTACCTCCGCATGGACGGGGTTGGTCACCACGAAGTCATCATAGAATCGCCGGAGCACGATAAAACTTTGGCGCTTTTGCCCCAGTGGCAGGTTGAAGATGTCATTCGAGCCTACCGAGCCCGCTATCAAGCCTTGAACGCTAACCCAGCGAACGAACTTGTGCTCATTTTCCGCAACCAAGGCGAACGAGCCGGCACTTCGCTTGTCCATCCGCACTCGCAGATAGTCGCAACTCCCATCGTGCCCGTTCCAATCCGAAGAACTCTTTACGAAGCGGAAAGGCACTACGATGCATTGGGTCGGTGCGTTTTTTGCGACATTTTGGAGCACGAACTTGAGTGCAAAGAACGAATAGTCGCTGAGAACCGGCACTTCGTCGCCTTCGTCCCTTACGCTGCAAGAGTTCCTTTTGAGGTTCACATTTTGCCCCGCCAGCATCAAGCAACCTTCGGTGAACTTCCCGACGACCAACTAAGCGCCTTTGCAGCGATGTTGAGGCTGGTGCTTCGCAAAGTTTACTTCGGGTTGAGGAACCCCGACTACAATTTCGCCATCAGCACAGCGCCCCACTACTCGCAGGGCGAGCCTCACTTTCATTGGCATCTAAAAATCCTGCCTCGCTTGACGACCCCTGCGGGATTTGAAATTGGGTCGGGCATGTATATCAATGTCGCACTGCCCGAAGAGAACGCCAAGTTCCTGAGGGAAGTCGAAGTGCCTGAGGGATGAAGCGGAATGAAACGATGGTTAGCCATTTCGGTCGGTTTAGTTCTGCTGTTGACAATCCAAGTCATTGCCCTTCCAATTTGGCTGCCTTTCGGGTTCATCCCAGACCTTTTGCTGCTGACAGTTGTGCTCGTCGGGTTCTGGAAGCCCGGAAGAAGCGCCATTTGGCTGGGGTTAATCTTTGGTTTTTTCCAAGGTTGGCTTCACGGAACGGGATGGTGGGCTTTTGCACTGTCGCGAGCGTTTGCCGGAGTTTTAGCAGGTTGGATGAGAAATCAATGGTTGTGGCAGAGTGCTCCAGCAGCGGGGTTTTGCGCGGGCATAAGCACTATCATCGCAGAAACCCTTTTGTCGCTCTTGCTCGTCCTTTCGGAACGGAGTCTTTTGCCCCTTGTGCTTCTCTTAACAGTCGGGAGTTTTGAGGCGTTGTCCAATGCGATTTTGGGCTTCGTTGTTTCATGGGTTTGGCGTCCAAAGGAGGTGGCGATATGAAAAGGGCAAGTCAAATCTCCCTGTCATTAGTAACGCTCATTGCAATTGCGTTTGCATGGAGTCAAGAGCGTTGGTTGCTGCGATTTTCCGTCAAGGAAGGAGTGCCTTTGGATTGGCACACGAGAGTTGTGACGAAAAAGGTCATCAACAAAAAGGCTGAGATGGAAGTGACCGAACTTTGGGTTCGCGAGCAAGTTGAGCAAATTCGCCCTAACGGCAACTTGGTTTGGTCGTTACAGGTGACAAGGTGCGTCATCAACGGTGAGGTCATCCCTGCCGAAAAACTGGAACGGACAGTTTCGGAGTTAACGCCTTTGGGCTACCCAGCCCGCCCCATCACAATTCCTCCGCCATCGCTGAACCAACTTGACGATTGGCTTCTCGACTTGTTCGGTGGTATAAGCCTCGTCTTTCCGCTATCGGAAATCGGGATAGGCGACAGGTGGCAGCAACAGATTTCTGTTGGGTTGAAACCGCCGAACGAACCGAGGCGATTGACGGTAACTTACAGGTTGGATGGAAAGGAGACGGTGGACGGGAGAGAGTGCTTCAAAATTTCAGTGCAGTTGCAAAGCCCGGTAAAGTTGGCTTGGGAGTGGAAGGACGCTTCGGTCGTTGTGACGGGCGGGGCGAAAGTTGAAGGAGTGTTTCGGTTTGACCCTGCGTTGGGTTCGGTTCGGCGAAAGCGCGTTAACCTTTCCATCAGTTACACGCTTGAGTCGGAGAGGTGGGATGGCTTCCAATTTGTCCAAACGGCAAAATTTGTCAACCAAACGACGGAAGTGGAAGGGCGATTGTTGTCGCCAAAATGAAACAACGAGGTGAAAACCGATGTGCCTTGCTGTCCCAGCCAAAGTCGTGGAAATCGTTGATGAGGAGAACCAAATTGCCAAAGTTGAGATAGGCGGCGTTAGGAGAAACATAAGCGTGGCTTTGCTCGATGATGTCAGGGTCGGAGATTGGGTGCTCGTTCATGTCGGCTTCGCAATCCAAAAGGTCGACGAGGAAGAAGCGATGCAAACTCTGACGCTACTGCGGCAACTTGGGCAAGACATTGAGGGTGAATTTGCGGCGACTCAGCCCGGCGACGACGAGAGGGGCTATCCCTGATTGAACCAAGTCGCAAAGTCAATGCCAAAAGAGTTAAGGAGGCAACGAGATGAGGTTCATAGACGAGTTCCGCGACTCAGAACTGGCAAAAAGGGTTGTCCGTGAGATAGAGCGCATCGCTGAAGGACGCCGTTTCCGCATCATGGAAATTTGTGGCGGTCACACCCACACGATTTACCGGTATGGGCTGCACGATGTTTTGCCGGTGAACATTGAGTTGGTTCACGGTCCCGGATGCCCAGTTTGCGTTCTGCCGATGGGCAAAGTTGACGATGCGATAGCAATTGCCAAGCATGATGGTGTGATTTTGGCGACCTTCGGCGATATGATGAGGGTTCCCGGCTCTGAGGGTTCCTTGATTGATGCCCAAGCCGATGGCGCCGATGTCCGCATGGTCTATTCGCCCCTTGACGCTTTGAAACTCGCCCATCAAAACCCTGACAGGAAAGTCGTTTTCTTCGCCATCGGGTTTGAAACAACCGCACCAAGCACCGCTGTCACACTGCTACACGCGAAGCGGATGGGCGTTCGCAACTTTTTCGCCTTTTGCAACCATGTCCTTGTCGTGCCGGCAATTAAGGCTTTGCTTGACAGCCCTGAAACTCGGTTGGACGGCTTCATTGGTCCTGGGCATGTGACGACGGTGATAGGCTCAAAAGCGTGGGAATTTATCCCGAAGGATTACGGCAAGGGAATCGTCATCAGCGGATTTGAACCGCTCGATATGCTGCAAGCAATTTACATGCTTGTCAAGCAACTGATTGAGGGCAAACCGAGGGTTGATGTCCAATACACTCGAGCCGTTCGTCCCGATGGGAACACGAAGGCGAAAGAGGTGATGGCTCAGGTTTTTGAACTGAGGGAGACCTTTGAGTGGCGTGGCTTGGGATGGATTGAGAAAAGTGCCCTCAAGTTGAAACCTGAATTTGCGGAGTTTGACGCCGAGTTGCATTTCAATTTGCCCCGCCGACAGGTTGCTGACCCGAAAGTTTGTCAGTGCGGTGAAGTTTTGCGCGGTGCCATCTTGCCTTGGGAGTGCAAAGTTTTCGGGACAGCCTGCACCCCGGAGCACCCGATCGGTGCGTGCATGGTCTCATCTGAAGGCGCTTGCGCTGCTGTCTATCAGTATGGGCGATACTCTCGCAAAGTCCGCGAGTTGTTGCGACTCCGTTAGCCCTGTCCTTTCAAGGACAGACAAGGCACAATTTGAAAGCGACTTTGACTTTGAGGAAGGTGAAGCGGAAGTGAGCGAAATTCGAGTTAGGATTGCCCCTTCTCCAACCGGTTACCTTCATGTCGGGACGGCTCGGACAGCGCTTTTCAATTGGCTCTTCGCCCGAAAGCATGGTGGCAAGTTCCTGCTCCGAATTGAAGACACCGATAGGGAAAGAAGCAAGCCTGAGTTTGAACGGGACATCATTGAGGGGCTGAAATGGCTCGGTCTTGACTGGGACGAACCTATCGTCTACCAGTCCCAGCGGCTTGAATTGTATCGGAGGGAAGCGAAGCGATTGCTTGAGATGGGGAAGGCTTACCCCTGCTTCTGCACGCCTGAAGAGTTAGAGCAGCGGCGTCAGGAAATGTTGGCTAAGGGCATTGCTCCCAAATATGACCGGCGATGCCGTCGCCTTTCGCCAGAGGAAAGGGAGAAGTTGATGAAGGAAGGACGACCTTATGTCCTGCGGTTTGCCATGCCTATTGAGGGCGAAGTCGTTTTCAACGACATAATTCGGGGCGAAATTCGGTTCGCCAACAGGGAACTTGACGATTTCGTCATCATCAAAAGCGACGGTTTCCCAACCTACAATTTCGCCTGCGTCGTTGACGACCACAAGATGGGAGTCACCCATGTTATCCGAGGCGAAGACCACATCTCCAACACGCCGAGGCAATTGCACCTTTACATGGCGCTGGGTTACGAACCGCCTCAATTTGCCCACTTGCCTTTGCTCCTTGGTGCCGACCGAAGCAAATTGAGCAAGCGTCACGGCGCCGTCTCGCTGAACGAATACCGCAAGATGGGAATTTTGCCTGAGGCGATGTTTAACTTTTTGGCGCTCCTCGGTTGGTATCCGCGAGACCAACAAGAGATCAAGACCCGCGAGGAGTTGATAGCCGAGTTTGAACTTTCTGATGTCAAGCCATCGGGCGCAATTTTTGACTTGGAGAAGTTGCTTTGGATGAACGGGCACTACATCCGCCAAAAACCCGTTGAAGAACTTGCGCAGATGTTGGTCCCATACTTTGCCGAACAAGGTTGGGTTCACAATCCGCCCACCGATGAGGAGTGGCGCTACTTGCTGCAGGTGACGCCACTCATCCAAGAGCGAATGAGAACCTTGAGCGAGGCAGTGGAGTTGGCTGAGTTCTTTTACCGCGAGCCAGAAAGTTACGACGAAAAGGCAATTGCTCGCCTAAGCAAAGCAGGCGTCGCCGAATTGCTTTCAGAGTTGTCTAACCGATTGGAAGCGTTGGATGAATTCACCGTGGAGCAAGTTGAGGCTACCGTGCGCCAGTTTGCGGCAGAGCGCGGGCTGAAAGCAGCGGAAGTGATTCACCCGACCCGCGCCGCCGTGACTGGTCGCATGGAAGGTCCAAGCCTCTTTCACCTTATGGCTGTCTTGGGCAAGGAACGGTGCGTGGGACGGCTCAGGAAAGCCGTGCAAATCATCAACAGCGGCGCTTTAACAGCCGCTGAAAAGCAAGGAGGGGGTTGAAACTATGGTGCGAAGGTTAATTGGCGTTGCGGTTTTGCTGGCAACGATGGCTCTGCCGGCTTTGGCGCAAGTTGAGGAGCCTCAGCAAAAGTGGGCAGTGAGGTTGGGTGTTCTTTGGCCAACGGCAAGCAATGTCCGTAGCGAAACCGACACTTTCTGGGCTTACATCGGCTTAGAGCGCAACTTCCCAGGAACGGGTATCGTGAGTTTGGACTACACTGAGGGTTCTGGATCAGGTCGCAAATACTCCCACTTCGCCCTGTTCCTCAACCAGCGCCAGAACTACGCACCGAGGTTGGATTTGATTGCCGGCATCGGCATCGTCTACGCGAAGATTGATATCGGCACTCAAACCGATTACAAGACCCGCTTGGGTGGGACTGTAGGTGCTGCATACTATCTCGGTCCCCGCTCCGAATTGCAACTTCGCTACCACACTGGCAGCGCAAAAGAAACTAACGGCATCGTGTTGACCTTCAGCCTGCGCTTCTGAGAAAAACTTTTCGCCGTCCCACGCACCTTGCTTTTCTGTTGGGCATGGAGGGCGCATATCTTCCGATGCGAATGTCAGCGAACTTTTACCCTGCTCAGCCTCAATTCGTGGCTTCCGTCAGGTCGGCAAAACTCGTAGTAGCAAAACCACTCAGAGCCGACAGGGACAACCGACATGTATCTCAACGCCCCCGTTCCATACGGCGAAGTTAAAGTTGGTTGCTTTCTGCTCACCCGCTCCCAGTGGCGCAAATCAAAACTGAAAGCGATGCCAGTTTTCTCCTCGTAGTTTTCCTCAACAGTCCTACTGCCGTCGTAAAACGCAACGAAGACAGGCGAGTGAAACACGATGCTGGTGATTCTCCCCGCATATCCGTCCCATTCGCCCGGTCGGTTGCCGAAAACTTCGCCTTGCCATTCCCACTTCTCTGCATCCTCGCTCACTGCCAAGCCGGTTGCGCTCCTTGACAACCCAGTGGCAAAAACATCTCCCGTCGCGTGCATCTTTTGTCTCAACTCTTCGGTGGCATTAGGTGGCGTCGGCGAGAAACTCACGAACATGAACCAAAGCCCAGCCAAGCGATAGACTATCGGGTCTTTAACGCCCTCAACGCTTGCATCCGCTGCAGTTAAAGCGGCTTTGCGTTTTTGTGGGTCAAACTGGGTTGGGGATGGAGCATCCAAAGCGTCAATCCGCCAGCGGCGGTCAGCAGGGTCAACGAAACTGACGAAAAGTCGCCAGAGATTTTTGTCAAGCCTCACCAAAGCGCAACGCTCCATGCTTTCCGTTCCCAACTGCTCTTTCGTCACTTCCCAAACAGTTGTGAAGTTCACCCCGTCAGCGCTTCTGGCAATTCGGAGCAAATAGCCGCGATGTGGGTGAGGTTTTCGCAGCCGGTAGACAAGCCAAAAATCTCCCGTCTCGTCAAGCCAGACATTCGCTGCCCCCGCCCAGTTGCCTCGCCCGATGTCAGGCGGTTCAGCAATCGTCACTCCATCCAGAGGATCAAAAGGCCGCAATGGTGCCCATTCGTTACTTACCGTCATGCCGACCATTCCTCACTCCGTCAAAATCACGGGCAACCTACCTTTTGCCTCAAGTTGACCTACCAAAACCCTCACGCCCGCTGAAAGGGATGCAGGGCAATCACTGTAAGCGCAAAGAAGCGCTTTTGCGAACGGAAACTTAACGAGCGGATATGGACTCCCAAAGGAAGCGACAACCAACGGCAACTTGCTTGCCAATCTTTCTGCCAATGCCAACATGCCACCGCCTGCTTGGGCACTTTCCGGTCGGTAGGCTTCCGCTCTCGGGAAAAAGCAAAGCAGAGCCACTTCACATTGCGCTTCGTTCAACTTTTGGGCAATTGAGGAGATTTCGTCGGGTGTTGGTTCACGGGAGACGAGATGAACGATGGCGTTGGGAAAGGTTTCTCGGAGAAGTGATGCCAATTCATCCGAAGGCTTTTCACCAGTCCAGCGGACGCTTTCCGCAACCGCTGCAAAAACTTTAACTTCGGGTCTCAGTGGCAAGATTCCTTCGTCCTTCAGAACCGTGATGGAGTTTTCAGCGACTGAGCGGGCAACTTCTTGGTGTTCGGGGCAGCCAACGATTTCTGCGACCTTGTTCTCATCCACGAACTTTTGCTGGTTCAGCCCGCACCATTCCTTTGCTTCCAGAATTCGCTTCGCAGCCTCGCGAACCCGTTCCATTGACAGTTTCCCATCCTGAAGGGCTCGCCACAGTGCTTCGTAAGTTGATGGTGCATCGTCGGCAATAATCACATCGGCACCGGCGTTGACTGCCATAACTACGGCTTCGTCCATCGGGAAGTTATGTTTGATGGCGTGCATTGCCATCGCATCGGTGACGATAAGCCCTCTGAAACCCATCTGGTTGCGCAGCAAATCTGTCAAGATTTTTTGGGACAAAGTTGCTGGCAATCCGGGAGTGGGGTCAATGGCAGGGAAGTGAATGTGGGCTGTCATTATGGATGCGACCCCAGCATTGATGGCTGCTTGAAAAGGTTTGAGTTCCACCTGCCACATCCTTTCCAAGTCGTGCGGAACTACTGGCATGACGCGGTGGGAGTCCTCACTTGTGTCACCATGCCCCGGAAAGTGTTTGGCGGTGGCGAGACAACCGTTGCTTTGACAACCGCCAATCCAAGCGACCGCGAGCCTCGCAACTTCATCTGGGTCACTGCCGAAACTTCGGATGTTGATGATTGGGTTTTCCGGGTTGATGTTGACATCAACGACAGGGGCAAAAATCCAGTTGACGCCGACCGCCTTTGCTTCCTTTGCCGTGACCTCACCGCATTTTTGCGCCAGTTCCGCTGAACCTGTTGCTCCGATTGCCATGTTGGAAGGCAGTTTTGTCCCGCCGGGCATGATGAACCCAGTGCCCGCTTCAAAATCGGCAGCAATCAACAGCGGAACTTTGCTCCTGCGCTGGAACTCGTTTGCGAGTTGGGCAGCGCTTTGCGGGTCAGGCATGTCCTTGCCGTAGAAAATCAAAGCGCCAACTTTCCCTTCTTCCGCAAGCCTGAGAATCTCGTCCCGCCTTTCGCCAACTCCTGAAAGCACCAATTGCCCAACCAACTCCTGTGGCGACAACTGTCCTAACATCTGCTCTGCCCACGCTCCCATTCCGTTTCACCTCTCCCTTGCCAATTTTTTGCCCTGTCAACCGAGTGCGACATCAAGGTAGAGCATCACCATCACACCTAAAATTGTGCCAAAGGTCGCCCATCGTTCGTGCCCCTTTCGGTGAGTTTCTGGGACAATCTCGTCGCTAATGACATAAAGCATGGCGCCGGCAGCGAAACCCATAGCGTAAGGCAAAATCGGTTGGGCTATGTGGACAGCCCACGCACCGAAAAGTGCCAGCGGAATTTCAACGAGACCAGCCCTTATGCCCACAAAGCAAGCGTAAAAGTGAGCGCCTAAGCCAGCACTCAAAGCGGAAACGGAGACAGCCAAACCTTCAGGGATGTTCTGTATGCCGATGGCAAGCATCAACTTCAAAGCGTTGAGCAAGTCTCCTGAACCAAACCCTACTCCAACAGCAAGCCCTTCAGGCATGTTGTGGATGGTGATAGCGATGATGAAAAGCCAAACAGCCCTGAGGCGAGTTTGAGCCAGTCCCTCGTATCCCAAAACTGCGTGGGAGTGCGGAATTAAGTGGTCGGCGATGTCAAGAGCGAGGGCACCGAGAATTACCCCAACGAAAGTCGGGATGAACCCGCCGCGCTCAATTCCTGGCAAAATGAGGCTTGTGAAACTTGCGGTCAGCATCACTCCAGCAGCGAAACCGAGAGAAGCATCCAAAAAGCGCTCCGACGGTTTGCGCCAGACAAGAACCACCAGAGCGCCGAAGGTGTTCATCAAGGTTATGACGATCCCGCCCAACAGACCTTGCAAAATCACGCTGTTACCTGTCGCTTTGACAAAAAGCAACTCAGTCAACCCCACCATTCTCACCCACTTTCATGGACAGCAAAATTCGCTCAAACGGCTCTTTGGACGAGTTTACGGAACAGGAACAGAGCCGTGACAGCCACGAGGATTAAGACCACTGACGCTGCTAAGGCTTTGTCAATTTCGGCTCGGTTGAGAGCGAGGTAGATTGAAATTGGCAAGACATCCGTTTTGCCCGGAGTTGCTCCCGCCAACACGACTGTCGCTCCAAACTCACCCATCGCCCGCGCCCAAAGCAAAACTGTTGCCGCCAACAAACTTGTCGTTGACTGAGGCAACTCAATCCAGAAAAAGATTTTCCACTGGGACAAGCCGAGGGTTCTGGCTACATCCCGCAAACGCGGGTCTTGGCTTTCAAATGCTGCCTTCAAGATTCGCAAGGCATAGCCGGAAACTACGGCAAATTGAGCGACGACGATGGCGGGGACTTCAAAAACAACAGGTCTCCCTAACGCCCGTAGCCATTCTTCGACCGAACCCTTCTGTGAAGGGAACTGGGTGAAGAAAACGAGAAGGGCAACACCCAACGCTACAGGAGGCATGACTATCGGAAGGTCAAGGAGGGTGTCCACGAGGGTTTTGAGCCGACCACGATATCGCGCGAGGACATACGCTGCAGGGATGCCGACAATTAGGCTCAAGATGGTGCTCACTGTGGCGGTCAAAACCGACAACTTCGTGGAGAAGCGAAGTTCTTCGGACAAGATGGCTGCAGTTATGTTCCCGACCCCAGCGTAGATAACGCACGCAAGGGCAACGAGCAAAATAGCACCTACATAAACAGCGAGTGCCCCAACTGCCCATAGCCAGAAAAGCCGATTACTCAATGTCCCAACCATTCTTGCTCACCTTTGCAGGTAAGTTTCAACGACATGAACCCCTGACAAATTGTAGCAAGTAAGTTAGGCACGCTTTTGCTCTCAAAAGTTTACAACCCTTCTACCATACTGTTCAGTTTTTTCGGGGTGCGTCTCACGATTTGGAAGGCACATTGACATCCCAAGTTTGAAGCCTGTAGCAAGGGAATAAATCCATGCTAAAATTTTCTCACGCCAATGGCTTCAGCCAGTGGTTGATGACGACTTTTTTCTGAGCGCCGAATTTATTCGGCGAATGGTAGGGCGAACCCTAAGTTAGTGCGACAATGCTGAGTGCGGGGTGCAGTTGTTAAGCATAGGAATTTCTCGGCAGTGCAGGAGCACTGCCCTCCAGAAAATTACTATTCGCCACTCGCTACTCGCTGCCGTTTTATCAGTCGCCAATCACCAGTCGCTATTTGCCGTTCACTATTCGCTATTCGCCACTCGCTACTCGCCGTCGTTTCGGCTTGGGCAGGAGCCCGACCTCCGAGAAAATTTCGCCGACTAAAGTTGGCGCTCATTGGGTTCGTCATAAACTACTGGCTAAAGCCAGTAGCATGGACAAGTTGTTTTCGCTGATGAAGAGTAAAACCTGTAGCACGAAGCCACTGATGGGATTTTAAAGCACTTTCTCCCAGCATTTACAGTCGCTGATGACACTGCTATCATATTTGGCGCAGCAAGGTAGAATGGAACGATGGCTTGTAGGTGGTTGATTTTGTGTTCGGAGTGAGTTATAATTGACAGCGCCGCCGTGACATACAGACGACAGTCTCGTTCGTGCTGACAGAGTAAAAAGCGAAAAGTGGTGTCTCAACAAAGAAGGTGAGACGATTGTTGCGAATGAAATCAACTTTACCTGAAACGACCGTTCGTCGTCGTCTTACATTGAGAGGCGAGGGCAATCTGGTCTCGCGCATTCGGCAATTTTTGATGGATTGTTGGGCTGAATTGAAACTCACTCAGCGCCCAACAAAACAGGAAGTGTTCAGTTACAGCATGGCTGTTTTGTTCGTCATTTTAGCATCCGCTGCTTATTTAGCGACATTGGACTTCATTTTCGCGAGAATCTTTGCACTCTTTCATCGTTAGGAGGCACACCTATGACCCAGCTCCAGCAACCGAGGGTCAGAAAACGCTGGTATGCCGTTCATGTCATGACAGGGCAGGAGGAGAAGGTCAAGCAACTTTTGGAGCGGAGGGCAAAGGCATTGGGGTTAGAGGAAAAAATTGGTCGGATTGTTATCCCAAAAGAACGAGACATCCAAAGCCATCGGGGAGGTCCAATTGAAAGGCGGATTTTCCCTGGCTACATTTTGGTTGAAATGGTTCTGGATGAGGAAACATGGCACTTAGTAAGGCGAACTCCCGGGGTTACAGGTTTTGTCGGTGTCCAGGAAGGTAAGACGGACAGGAGCGGAGTCCCACTTATCCAACCTTTGCGTGACCACGAAGTTGACAGCATTTTGAGGATGATGGGGGAAGAGGCACCACGACCCCGCCCTATATGGCACAAGGGAGAAACAGTTAGGATTAAGTCTGGACCTTTCGTTGACACTGTGGGTCGTATAGAAGAGGTCAATTCTCAGCGTCAAACTTTAATTGTCATGGTCAACTTGCTTGGGAGAGAAACACCTGTTGAGGTTGACTTTTCTCAAGTGGAGCGAGTTTAGGTCTTGCCTTTTCGGGAGTTGCTCGCTAAAATAATCCCTTCGGCTTTTAGGCAGTAGGAGGGTTGACTTGTGGCGAAGAAAGTTGTAGCAACGGTGAGATTGAATTTGCCAGCAGGTAAAGCAGCAGCAGGACCGCCAGTCGGTCCCACCTTAGCGCCCTATGGCATCAACTTGATGGAATTCATTAAGGCTTACAATGAGGCAACAAGGGAAATGATTGGAACCATTGTGCCAGTGGATGTTACCGTTTACTCCGATAGGTCATTCACTTTCGTTCTCAGGCGACCTCCAGTGGCTGAACTTTTGAAGAAGGCTGCGGGAATAGAAAAGGGGTCGCCTGCACCTAACAAAATCAAGGTAGGGAAGGTCACAAGGGAACAAATTCGGGAAATAGCACAATTCAAAATGCCTGATTTGAACACTGACGACATTGAAGCGGCGATGCGGATAGTGGAAGGCACAGCCAGAAACATGGGCATTGAAATCGTCCCTTGAAAGGGGAGAAGATTCCCGCTCGGACAGCCACTTTTTCGCTCCCAAAATGTCAAAGTTTGGAGGGAGAAACATGGCAAAAAGAGGAAAGCGTTACCGACAGTTGTTGGAATCTTACGACAAGCAACAATTCTATGCAGTGGCTGAGGCAATTGAATTGGTCAAGAAGTTGGCAACAGCGAAATTTGACGAAAGCGTAGATGTAGCGATTGTCTTGGGAATTGACCCAAGAAAGACTGACCAGAGGGTCAGGGGAGTAGTCCAATTGCCTTATGGAACTGGCAAGCAACCTGTGGTCGCTGTTGTTGCGAAAGGGGAAAAGGCTAAAGAAGCGGAAGAGGCTGGTGCTGATTATGTTGGTGCTGAGGATTTGATTGACCGCATTGACAAAGGTTGGAAGGATTTTGATTACTTGATTGCCACTCCTGACATGATGCGATTAATTTCAAGGCTCGGTCGTAAACTCGGTCCATTAATGCCCAGCCCAAGAAACGGGACAGTGACCAACGAAGTTGGTGAAGTAGTCCGACAGTTGAAATCAGGTAGGCTTGACTTTAGAACTGATCCACAGGGCGTCGTCCACGCTGTCATAGGCAAGGTTTCATTTCCTTCGGAACAACTTTTGGAAAACTTCAAGGTCTTGCTTGATGCTATTTTGAAAGCAAGACCTGCGACTCAAAGGGGTCAGTATGTTAAAAGCATCACCTTCTCTCCGACCATGGGTCCGAGCGTGAAAGTTGATGTCCAAAGGGCATTGCAGTTGGTGCGTTGATAGGAGGAAGAAGGTCATGAAAAAGCCTGAGAAGGTTCAACTGGTCAATGAGTTTGTTGAGAAAATTCGCCGATCAAAAGGTTTCGTTGTGACCACTTATATGGGTTTGGATGCCGAGCAAATGGCAGCCCTTCGCCGTCGCCTCAAACAGGAGGGGACGGAGTTGAAGGTCATCAAAAACACACTTTTTGCCAGAGCGCTAAAGCAGATCGGGTATGATGGTGAACTGGTGCAAAGGTTGCGTGGTCCTTTGGCTGTCGTTTTCGGCTATGAAGATTCGGTTTCGGCTCCTAAAGCCGTTCACAAACTTCGCTCTGACTATGAAGTTCTGTCCCTTCTTTGGGGCATTATTGATGGACAACTTTACGAGTCGCACCAACTGGAAACTATTGCCACCTTGCCGTCGCGGGAGGAACTTTTGGCTCAGGTGGCTGGTTACCTTCTCTCACCACTATACAACTTTGTCGGTTTAATCAATGCCGTCCTTTGGGAATTCACAGCAATCCTTGAAGCCGTTATAGAGAAGCAAGGCGGAATCGCTGAAGGACAAGGAGGGTCTCAAATGGCAGCATCAACAAAGGTGCAGGAACTTTTTGAAGCCCTAAAGGGCTTGACGCTCCTTGAACTCAAACAATTGGCTGACATGTTCAAGGAGGAGTTTGGTGTGACGGCAGCGGCTCCTGTTGCCGTCGCTGCTGCTCCAACTGCTGCACCTGTCGCTGAAACTGTGACCGTTGAGGAAAAGACAGAGTTTAAAGTTATCCTCAAGGCGGCAGGTGACCAAAAGTTACAGGTCATCAAAGCAGTTCGTGAAGTGGTGCCTGGATTAGGACTCAAGGAGGCAAAGGACTTGGTTGAAAGTGCACCCTCTGTCATTAGGGAGGGCATTAGCAAGGAAGAAGCGCAGAAAATTAAGGAGAAATTGGAAGCAGTCGGCGCAACTGTAGAGATTGATTAAGCCGAAGCGGGGGTGCTTTTGACTTGACGAGAAATAAGAGGGAGGCGAGAAACCCGCTCGTCTCCAATTCCCTGCTTAAAGCAAGGAGGCGCATTGAACTATGATGGCAACAATAACGCGCCACCAGGCACCACCAAGTCAATTTGTCCGTAAATTGCAGGAGAGGTTGGCTCACTTCCAAAAAATTCTCCCTCCCGTTGAACCTCCTCATTTCCTTGAGGTTCAACGCCAGTCCTATGATTGGTTCTTGAGGGATGGCTTGAGGGAGTTATTGAAAGCCTTCTCACCCATTGAAGACTACACCGGCACTTTGGTCCTTGAGTTCCTTGACTATGACCTTGAAATCCCTCAACCCCAACCCAATTGTCATCAATGTCGTCAAGGAGCATGCCACCAGCATAAGTATTTCTCGCCAGATGCTTGTAAGGAGCGTGGGCTCACCTACGAAGCATCCCTCAGAGCAAAAGTTAGGCTTATTGACAAAGAAGCAGGAGAAGTCAAGGAATGGACAGATGTTTACTTGGGTGAACTCCCTTTGATGACACCCCAAGGGACTTTTGTCGTCAATGGCACCGAGCGCGTCGTTGTCTCCCAACTGAACCGTTCCTCAGGCGTCTACTTCTCTTCTCATCTGCATGAATTGACTGGGCGTGAACTTTTCTTGGCGCAAATTGTCGCCCGAAATGGCAACTGGGTTGAATTTGAGACCGTTGTGGAGACGAAGCAGGAGGAAAAGGCTAAAGAAAGGGTAAGCATCCGTGTTCGCATTGGCGGCTCAAAGGCGATGCCAGCAACTATGCTTCTCAAAGCCTTCAGCGCCCTCAAGGAAACAAGAGGTGTCCAACCCGTTGTTAACAGGTTGGCTAAATCCAACCGTAAACTGATTGGAAAGAGGATAGCAGAACCCGTCATTGATCAGGAAACAGGTGAACTTATTGCTCCCGACAACACCATAGTCACAACGGAACTTTGGGAAAGGCTACAAAAAGCAGCGGTTGACAGAATCAGTGTCTATGAAGAAGTCCTACCTTGCAGCACAACTGAAGACATAGTTAGGCTTTTCAGCGTCCCAATAACCTTCGCCCAACCCATTCAAATTTCCCCTGACGAATTAGACGACCAACGACTTTGGTTACTGGATGACCTCATTGACCCCAAATCCAAAAAAATTGTAGTTAGAGCACCCGTAAGGGTAACCTCTGATGTCTTAGAACGCATTAACCGCCTTCTGGAATCAGGACTATCCCAAGTTACACTCTTCAAATGTGACCCATACATAAGTGACACCCTTGAAATTGACCCCGCTCCCGATGAGCGAACTGCACTACTAATGGTTCACCGTGTCCTCAGACCCTCCGAACCCGCTACTCTTGAATCCGCCCGTGAATTACTCTTCTCCCTCTTCCTTGACCCACGCCGTTACGATTTAGGACGAGTTGGACGCCACCTCCTCAACAGAAAACTACGCTTCACCGACTGGCTCGGCGTTGAACCAGACCCCCAAATCGTAACCCTCACCATAGAAGACCTTATTGGCACTTTGAGAGCCATCATCCTACTCAGAGAAAAAATTGAAAGCCTTGACGAAAAAATGGGTCAGCCCTTCTGGCGCCTTTTCCTAGCATCCAACAACCACCAAGACATGCCTATCCCCAACATCCTCAAAAATCCTGACTGGCTTAGCCTCCTCCAAGATGATGTTGACCACCTCAAAAACAAACGCCTAAGAAGTATCGGCGAACTCCTTCAATCCCAACTCAGGGCTGCACTCCTAAGAATGGAAAGGGCTTTAAAAGAGCGAATGGCTACAATCCCCAAAGAGCAGTTATCCCCACAACAACTCCTCTCCATCAAACCCTTGCAGGCTGCCATTCGCTCCTTCTTCGCCTCAGGTCAGTTATCCCAATTCCTCAGTCAGCACAACCCTTTAGACGAACTCGAACACAAACGCCGCATGACCGCCTTAGGTCCTGGAGGAATTTCCAGAGAAAGCGCTAAAGGCATGTTGCAGTTGCGCGATGTCCATCCAAGCCACTACGGTCGTATCTGCCCAATCCAGACCCCAGAAGGTCCCAACATCGGGCTCATCTCCACCCTCGCAGCCTACGCCAAAGTTGACGAGTTCGGCTTCATAAGAACCCCCTACAGGGTCGTCAAGGACGGAGTTGTCACTGGTGAAATCCACTGGTTAGCACCTGACGAAGACGAACGCTTCTACATCGCTCCCGCTGACACTCCAGTTGACGAAAACGGAAGGATTATCCCCGAACGCTTGATTGTCCGAGGCCCCAAACCCGAAACAGGCGAACCCGGATACCTCTGGGTCCATCGCTCTCAAGTCCACTACATCGACGCCTCACCCAGGCAATGCTTCTCCGTAGCCACCAACCTAATCCCGTTCCTTGAACACGACGACGCCAACCGAGCACTTATGGGCTCAAATATGCAACGACAAGCCGTCCCACTCATCCACCCAGAAGCACCCCTCGTCAGAACTGGACTTGAATCCAAAGTAGCACGCGACTCAGGTGCACTCATCATCGCTGATGAAGACGGAATTGTTGAATATGTTGACGCATCACGAATTGAAATCCGAACCCGCTCAGGCGACAAAAAAATCTACGACCTCAGAACCTTCCGCAGGTCAAACCAAGGAACCTGCTGGCACCAACGACCTTTAGTCTCCAAAGGACAAAGAGTCAGAAAAGGTGATGTCCTTGCCGACGGTCCCGCCACCCAAAACGGCTCCCTCGCTTTGGGTCGGAACCTTCTCGTTGCCTTCATGGTCTGGGAAGGATACAACTATGAAGACGCTATCGTCATAAGTGACAGGCTCGTCAAGGAAGATATTCTGACCAGCATCCACATCGAAAGTTACGAAACTACCGCTCGTGACACCAAACTTGGACCAGAAGAAATCACCCGCGATGTCCCCAATGTCGCAGAAGAAAGACTCAAGTTCTTAGACGAAAATGGCATTATTGTCGTCGGTGCAGAAGTCAAAGCAGACGATATCTTGGTCGGGAAGGCTGTCCCCAAAGCAGCATCAGAATTATCGCCCGAAGACCGCTTAATGGTCGCCATTTTTGGGAAAAAGGCTGAGGATATGCGTGACGCATCCCTCAGAGTTCCACCCGGCGAATGGGGCACTGTCATCGGAACTCTCATCCTAGCCCGATACAAATACCGCTGCCGTAAATGTGGCGAAATTGTTCGCCATTGGAAAAAACTTGAAAGAACAGAACACTCCCGATGTGGCGGTAGGCTCGAACAACTCCCCGCCGATGAATTGAAAGCAGGCATCAACATGATGGTCAAAGTCTATGTGGCACAAAGACGAAAAATCAGCGTCGGTGACAAGTTGGCTGGACGCCACGGTAACAAGGGTGTCATAGCCAAAATCTTGCCAGAATCAGATATGCCTTTCCTGCCCGATGGAACTCCAGTGGACATAATTCTTAGCCCATTAGGCGTTCCATCTCGTATGAACATTGGGCAATTGCTTGAAACCCATCTCGGATGGCTTGCTCGTTTCTACGGTATGTCTTTTGAAGTGCCGCCTTTCTTGAGATTAGTTAAGGAAAGCGACCTCATTGAGGGCTTTAGAGAAGCGGTCAATGAACTCCTCAAAGAGCAGATGTTCAAGATGGCGACCACAGAGTGGAAGTTGAAATTCCGAAAGCCTCAATGGGGTGAGCCAGCAGGAGATTACGCTTTGGGGTTAGCGGATTTGATTCTTTCACGACCAAGCGAGGAACGGGAAAATCTCATGGCACTATTGAACTTGCCTTCAAATGCTGACAAAACTGTTGTCAAAGAAGCCTTGTTGGATAGAGCCCGACATCGGGTTGGCTTTGACCCAGAAACAGGCAAGTCAATCCTTTATGACGGTCGGACAGGTGAACCTTTTGATCAACCAGTTACGGTCGGTTGGATGTTCATCATGAAACTGATTCACTTGGTTGAGGACAAAGTTCATGCCCGAGCCGTAGGTCCTTACTCCCTTGTCACCCAGCAACCATTGGGCGGCAAGGCACAATTCGGTGGGCAAAGGTTGGGAGAAATGGAAGTATGGGCTCTTGAAGCCTATGGCGCAGCATACAACTTGCAAGAAATGCTCACTATCAAATCTGACGATGTTCACGGTCGGGTTCAAACCTTTGAGGACATCGCTCGCGGACGAAATATCTTGGAAGCAGGTATCCCTGAGTCCTTCAAGATACTCGTCAAAGAACTGCAAAGCCTCGGTCTGCAAGTCACTGTTGAAACCCGTGAAGGCGTCGTCGTGGAATTGAAGGATGAGGAAGAGGCTTCTTCCCAAGAACATAGATGACGGGCGTAAGGGTTGAGAGTTGTCGTGTGAACAAAAGGAAAGCAAAACTTGCAACTCTCAGCCCTCAACGCATTTCGCTTTGGAGGTGAAAAATTTTGGAGGCAAAGCAATCAAAGCAGGCGGTTTACTTTGATGTCGTCAGGATCGGGTTGGCATCGCCTCAGGACATTCGCTCTTGGTCACATGGAGAAGTAAAAAGACCTGAGACCATCAACTACCGAAACTTCAGACCTGAAAAGGACGGGCTTTTCGACGAAAGGATTTTCGGTCCGACGAAAGATTATGAGTGCGCATGCGGTCGCTACAAAAAACGGAAATTTGCAGGCATGGTATGTGAGCGGTGTGGCGTGGAAGTTACCTCCTCAAGGGTTCGCCGAAGGCGAATGGGTCACATAGAGTTAGTCTCACCTGTCGCCCATATCTGGTTCTTCCGCAACACCCCTTCCATCATTGCCCTTCTGCTTGACCTCTCACCGAAACTCGTTGAACGAGTCATTTACTTGACAACCTACATCATCACTCAAACCGACCCAAGAGCGATAAGACAGGAAAAGGAAAACTTGCAAAAAGCCGTTGAGTTGGAGAAAGAGGAAATTGACAAAAATGTCAGGGACCACATTAACCGATTGAGAAGGGAGCAGGAAAACTTTAAAGATCGGGCTCAGCAAAACCTAATGCCACCAGACGAAGCGGAAGAGTTAATTCAGCAACTTGAGAAGGAAATCCAAACCATACTTCAGCAATCGGAAGAGCAAAAACAGGAACTTGACAAAGCATTGGAGTTGCTCCAGTCCTTGCAACCCAAACAACCTTTGACACCTGAGGAATTGCTCTCCCTGAGAAGGTTGATGGAGACAGCCCAGCGCAAACTGGGTCGCTCCTATGACCACCTCTTCAAAGTGGGCACCGGGGCAGAAGCAATTCGTGAGTTGCTTGAAGAATTAGACTTGGAAAGGCTCTCTCGCGAGTTGAGACGAACAATTCAAGAAACTACAGGGTCAAAGCGGGCAAGAGCCATCAAGAGATTGGAGATTGTTGAAGCCTTCAGAAAATCCCGCAACCGACCTGAATGGATGATCTTGGAAGTATTGCCAGTTCTGCCCCCAGAATTGCGACCCATGGTTCAGTTGGATGGCGGAAGGTTCGCCACCAGTGACCTCAATGACCTTTACCGCCGAGTCATCAACCGAAACAATAGGCTCAAGAAAATGAGGGAAATCAGAGCGCCCGAAAGCATCATAAATCACGAAAAGCGACTTCTGCAGGAAGCCGTTGATGCCTTGCTTGATAACTCCCGCAAACCCCATCCCGTCTTGGGAACAAATGGGAGACCTTTGAAGTCACTTTCAGATATGCTCCGAGGCAAAGAAGGAAGGTTCCGCAGGAACTTGCTTGGGAAGCGTGTTGACTACTCGGGTCGTTCAGTCATTGTCGTTGGACCTCAACTGAAACTTTACCAATGCGGCTTGCCGAGAATAATGGCAAAAGAATTGTTCCGACCATTCCTAATGCACTGGCTTGAAAAACATTCTGACCAAACAGGAGTTTACACACTTAAAAGTGCAAGGCGATTGCTTGAAGAAGAGGACAACCCTCTCGTCCACGAGGCTTTGGAAAATGTCGTCAAAGATCATCCAGTTTTGCTCAACCGAGCACCGACCCTGCACAGGTTAGGAATTCAAGCCTTTCAACCCATCCTCGTTGACGGGAAAGCAATCCAAATTCACCCTCTCGTTTGCCCACCATATAACGCCGACTTTGATGGTGACCAAATGGCTGTCCATCTCCCCCTCTCAGTGGCAGCCCAAACTGAGGCTCGCCTTTTAATGATGTCTTCTAACAACATCTTCTCACCTGCTAACGGTCAACCATTGATGGCTCCAGGTTACGATATCGCCTTAGGCTGTTACTACTTGACCCTCTGGCAAGCACTTCCCGAAGAGAAGAAGATTGTTCTTGAGGCTGGCAAAAAGTCATTTGACTCGCCAGTGGAACTGTTGATATTCGCCCGCAAAGGTTTAGTCCATTTGAGCGAAACCGTCACAGTAAACAAGGAAAAGGGCACCGTCTGGCAACACCTGCTGAAATACCTTGCCCCTCGTGGGAAGGCATTTGCGAACTTTGAAGCACCACTGAAGTTGCTTGAACTTGGACAAATCCACTGGCAGACAGACATTTTGGTTAAAGACGAAAAAAGTGAAAGCGGTTGGTTGCTGACTACACCAGGGCGAGTCCTGTTCAACAGTTTGCTTCCAAGTGACTTTCCCTTCGTAAACGAGCCTGTGACTAAAAGCAAACTTAGAGATATCGTCATTCAACTCTACGAGCGTTACGGTAACATCCGATTGGTTCAGTTCCTTGACGATGTGAAAGATTTGGGCTTCCACATCGCAACTCTGTCAGGCATTACTCTCTCTATTGCTGACCTGAGGGTTCAGACTGAGCGGGAGCAATTGATTAAATCCGCTGAGGAAAAAGTCCAGCAAATTGAAGAAGCATACGAACAAGGCTTGCTCAGCCCATTTGAAAGAGAAGAGCAAATCTACCGAACTTGGATGGATGTCGTTGATAAGGTCACAGAACAAGTCATGACCAATATCGGAACTCACAATCCCATCTACATGATGGCAGAAAGCGGCGCTCGCGGACGAAAAGAACAAATAGTTCAGTTGGCGGGATTGAGAGGACTGATGACCACTGCCATCGGCACAATCATAAGCGACTTGCCAGTTAAAGGCAATCTCAGAGACGGATTGAGTTTGCTTGAATACTTCGTCTGCACCTTCTCAGCAAGACGAACACTCGCAGACACTGCCCTTCGGACATCAGACGCCGGTTACCTAACTCGTAGACTCGTAGATGTAGCGCAAGATGTCGTCATTAAAGCAATTGACTGCGGGACCACAGAAGGTTTTGAAATTACAGCCATTAAAGAAGGTGATGTAGTCATAGTCTCCCTTGCAGAGCGCATATTCGGACGGATAGCAGCAGAAGATGTCATCCACCCTAAGACCAAAAAGCCAATTGTCAAAGCAGGAGAAATGATTACTCGTGAGAGGGCAAAAGAGATAGAGGCTGCTGGAGTAAGTAAAGTGAAAGTTCGCTCACCACTAACATGTGAGTTGCCTCACGGGATATGCGCCAAATGCTACGGGATGGACTTGTCCAATGGCAGATTGGTAGAGTTAGGGGAGGCAGTGGGCATAATAGCCGCTCAGTCCATCGGAGAGCCGGGAACTCAATTCACCTTACGAACCTTCCACATAGTCATTGGACAGAGCCTTGTGGAAATCAGGCAGTTTAAAGGACACAGAGAAAGGGCACTGCGGGAAATAATCCGACACTCGCGAGCAGAGGGCGGAGAAATGAGCCTGAAAGAAATGATGGAAGAAATCAAAAAGGCATCCAGAGGGCACGAGGAAGAGCAAAAAGAGCAAAGGATGAAATGGTGGACGCGACTCCATGTCCCGAGGCGGAGAGGGTTGCTGAGAGTAGAAGAGTTGTTTGATGCCAGAAAGCCACTGGGACAGGCAATAGTCGCCGAATATGACGGGACAGTGGTGGAAATCTCCAAGAAGGGAATTTGGCGCGTCTATGTGGACTCCATCGTCCCAGAATCAGATTGGGATAAGAACTTGGACGAAGTGATCGCCCAAGATGTTAAGGTTGGCAACACGGTTCTTGTCCCTAAAGGGACGCCACTTAACGATGTCGTCATTGAACAATTGAAAGCAGCAGGTGTCAAGGAAATTGTCCTACGCAAGGGCTATGTGGTTCCCTTCAACGCCGATTTCAAAGTCAAAGTTGGTAGTAAAGTCCGAGTAGGTGACCCATTAACCGAGGGCGCCATCAACCCTTATACCTTGCTCTCCCTTCGCGGTGTCAGAGCAGTCCAAGATTACCTTCTTCGGGAAATCCAAACTGTCTATCGCTCTCACGGTCTTGACATCCACGACAAGCATATTGAAGTCATCATCAGGCAGATGCTGAGGAAGCGCAGGATCATTGACCCAGGCGACACAGATTTCTTGCCAGGGCAAATTGTTGACCGAGCAGTATTTGAGTATGAGAACAAGCGAGTCATGGCACAAGGTGGCAAACCAGCAACTGCCGAATGGGTTTTGATGGGAATCATGAGGGCTGCTGAAAGCACCGATAGTTGGTTAAGCGCCGCCTCGTTCCAGAGAACAACTCAAGCACTTACTGATGCTGCAATTCGTGGAAAAGCAGACTATCTCGTCGGACTGAAGGAAAATGTCATCATCGGCAGGTTGATCCCAGCAGGAACAGGTTTCCTCAGACCCGGAAGCGTGGAGGTCTTACCTCCCGAAAGTGAGGAGGAATTGCCCCATGTTGGAGAACCAGAAGAGAAGCCCCGTCGGCGAGCAAGAGCACCCCGCTCCCGACCATCCCGAAGGCGGTAACTTTGCCGAAAATTTGCGCCATGATTAAAAAGTGGACGAGAGGGGCATGGCACTGCCATGCCCCTTTTGTTTGCTCAATCATTTGCTCAGTTTCGTATAACTAAGCCAACGGAGGAGGGTAGGGAATGGTCAGGGAAGAGACAACCACAACTGTTGAAGCACCTGCGACATCAGATTACCAAGCGGAACATATTGCTGTCCTGAAAGGCTTGGAGGGTGTCCGTAAAAGACCTGCCATGTATATCGGCGATACCAGCACTCGCGGATTACATCATTTGCTGGAAGAGGTCATTGACAACAGCGTTGACGAAGCATTGGCTGGCTACTGCAAACGCATTGATGTCGTAATCCATAGCGATGGCTCCGCATCCGTTACTGATGACGGACGAGGCATTCCCGTTGACATCCATCCTGAAGAAGGTAGACCAGCAGTTGAAGTCGTCATGACCATGCTTCATGCCGGTGGCAAGTTTCAAACTGGTGCCTACCGCGTCTCAGGCGGTCTTCACGGAGTTGGAGTCAGCGTCGTAAACGCACTTTCTGAATGGCTTGAGGTTTGGGTTAAGAGAGACGGCAAAGTCTGGCATCAGAGATACGAGCGAGGCGAACCAGTTACGCCTCTTAAAGCCGTCGGCAAATCTGCCCGAACTGGGACAACCGTCAGGTTCAAGCCTGACCCGGAAATTTTTGAGACGACGGAGTGGGATGCTAACCGAATTAAGCAGCGATTGCACGAACTTGCCTTCTTGAACCCGCAAGTCCGCTTCATCTTTCGCGACGAACGGACAGGCGAGGAGGTTGAATTTCACGAAAAAGGTGGTTTGGTCGCATATGTCCAACACCTAAACCGAAACCGCGAGGTTTTGCACCGCCCTATTTACATAAGCGGTGTCCGACGAATTGAGCAAGACGGAAAAGTTTTAGATGAGGTCTCCGTAGAAGTCGCCTTGCAGTATCATGAAGGCTATCAAGAGCAGATTCTGAGTTTCGCCAACGATGTCCGAACGGTGGATGGTGGGACCCACGAGAGCGGTTTCAAAAATGCTCTAACTCGGGTCATCAACAACTACGCCCGGAAGACAGGGTTGTTGAAGGAGAAAGACCCAAATCTTACAGGCGACGATGTTCGGGAGGGGCTAACTGCTGTCATTTCCGTCAAGTTGATGCGACCACAGTTTGAGGGACAAACAAAGCACAAATTAGGCAACAGTGAAGTTGAGGGAATTGTCTTCAGCATCGTCCATGAGGAATTGAGCGCCTACTTTGACAAAAACGGGACAATTGCCCGACGCATCGCCCAAAAATCTATCCGAGCAGCACAAGCGAGGGAAGCAGCGAAAAGAGCAGCGGAACTTGTCAGAAGGAAAACTGCTTTGGATGATGCGAGGTTGCCGGGCAAATTGGCTGATTGCACTGAAAAAGACCCAAGTCTGTGCGAGTTATTTTTAGTTGAAGGCGAAAGCGCAGGTGGGACGGCTAAACAAGGGCGCGATAGAAGAACCCAAGCAATTTTGCCCTTGAGAGGTAAAGTGCTCAATGTTGAAAAGCACAGGTTGGACAAAGTCCTAAGCAACGAAGAAATCAGAGCCATCGTCACCGCTTTGGGCACGGGAATTTGGATGGAGGACGGAAAACATCGCCGAAAAAGTGGGGAGTCTCTGACAGAGTTTGACATATCCAAACGACGCTACGACCGAATAATCTTGCTCGCCGACGCCGATGTTGACGGTAGTCACATCCGAACGCTTCTGTTGACTTTCCTTTTCAGATACCTTCGCCCCCTCATTGAAGGTGGGCATGTTTACATTGCCAAACCGCCGCTATATGCCATCCGAAAAGGGCGCGAACTTTATTACGCCTACACCGATGAAGAGAGAGATGCTATCGTCAGGAAACTTGGTGGTCGTGGTGTCACCGTCCAAAGGTTCAAGGGATTAGGCGAAATGAACCCAGACCAATTGGCGGAAACAACGATGGACTCAAAGAGCCGTGTCTTGCTTAAAGTCACCCTTGAAGATGCCAAAAAGGCTGACTGGCTCTTCTCAGTTCTGATGGGCGAACAAGTTGAACCGAGGAGACAATTTATTGAGCAACATGCCAAAGAAGTCGCCGACGAACTGGACATTTAACCCATCAAATTAACCGTAAGGACAGACCCCTGTAGTCATCCCACTTGGTGGTTCGTGTTATCATTAGGGACGGCAGAAATAGGAGAAAGGATGCTAAAGCGATGGCACGAAAACCTTCCTCTAACAATTCACCTTGCCCTCACTGTTAAGCCAAAAATGTCATCAGAAACGGTAGCAAAAAGGGAGTGACTACCAGAACCCAACCTCCCGAGAGAAAATTCGCCGATTAAAGTCGGCGCTCAATCTCTGAGTCATCAACTATGGGCTGAAGCCCATAGCATGAGTTGGTTAGCAGTGTAACCAAAGTCCGAAGTATGAACGGCTTGTTGGGCAGCGACAACAAAAGTGAAGCCAGTGTGACGCGCTTCGAGGAGGTTGACGGCAAGGATGGAGCGATTGGTTAGCGTTGTTGGCATCTTTGCTTTGTTGCTTTTGGCTTGGCTTTGCTCTTCCAACCGTCGGATGGTTCAATGGAGGGTCGTTGTCTGGGGCATGGCTTTGCAGTTCGCTTTCGCACTTTTCATCCTGCGAACCCCCATCGGGTTGAAAATTTTTGACTGGGCACGCGAAGCCATAAATACCATTCTCGGCTTCACAACCTATGGTGCAGCCTTCGTCTTCGGTCACTTGGCTCTCAATCCCAACAACCCAGCCCATGAGCCACTGATGGCTCAATACGGTAAGCCCATCGGCTTGGTCTTCTTTTTCGGCGTTCTGACAACCATCATCTTTTTCGCCTCGTTGATGAGCATACTCTACCACCTCGGCATCATGCAAGCAGTTGTCAAGGCAGTGGCTTGGGTTATGGTCAGGACGATGGGAACGAGCGGTGCGGAATCTTTGAGCGCAGCGGCAAACATTTTCGTCGGGCAAACGGAAGCGCCGCTCGTTGTCCGCCCATATGTGGCTCAGATGACGAGAAGCGAATTAATGGCTGTCATGACGGGAGGTTTCGCAACAATTGCTGGAGGCGTCATGGCTGCTTATGTCGCTTTCGGGATCGATGCAGGACATTTGCTCACTGCTTCCGTCATCAGCGCACCCGCATCGCTGGTGATGGCGAAACTGATGGAGCCGGAGACGGAAGAGCCACTGACGAAAGGGACGGTTCGCGTCACTTTTGAGCGAACGACCGTGAATTTAATTGACGCTGCTGCTGTCGGCGCTGCCGATGGCTTGAGATTGGCTTTCAATGTCGCTGCCATGCTGGTTGCGTTTTTAGCGCTGCTTGCCATGATCAACGCTTTCCTCGGCTGGCTTGACAAAACTTTCATCTCCTTCGTCATCCCACTCCAAGGTCGCCAAGTTCTCAGTTTGGAGACTTTGCTCGGCTACTTGTTTGCGCCGTTAGCCTTCCTGCTCGGCACTCCAACGCAAGATGTCCTGACGATGGGCAGTTTGATGGGGATAAAAGTTGCAGCCAACGAGTTTGTCGCTTATGTCAGGCTCGCGGATTTGAAAGACACCATTGACCCACGAACTTTCGTGCTGGCAACTTACGCCCTTTGCGGCTTTGCAAACTTCGGCAGCATTGCCATCCAAATTGGCGGCATCAGTGCCATTGCCCCCGAACGGAGGGCGGATTTAGCGCGGTTGGGGCTGAAGGCGATGTGGGCAGGTGCGTTAGCCAGTTGGCTGACCGCTTGCGTCGCCGGCACTCTCATCAGCGAACGCGAAGCGCGGTGGCGCTACCTCGTTGACTTGTCAAAGCGAACGGAGCAGGTCAAAGTCTTCGTTCAGCCTTACGAAATCGCAAAGGAATTTGCTAACAGCGTCAACCCGAAGGAACGGGAACTTGCCGAAGAAGTCTTGGAGAAACTCAAAGAGCGTGCCAAGCGATTATGGGACGAGACCGAGCAAAAAGTGCAACGGCTTTTGAAGGAAGGCAAACGAAACGAAGCCATCAAGGCTTACGAAGACTTCGCCCGCCAAATCGCTTTCCCCGAATGGCAGCGAAAGGCTTGGGAGAAGGCTAAGTCATTGAGAGAGTAAGTGAATTCAGGGCTATCACCTCCTTTTGATAGCGAAACTTTTTGCGCTATCATCTTAATGAAGGAGTTCGCAGTTAACGATAGAAGTAGGTGATGAGAATGAGCGAAGGAGCGAGACTTTTTCGGTTTCTCCTTGCATGGCTACTGGTTGCGGGAAACCCCTTATGTTTTTGGGTGAGTTCTAACAAGCAATTGATTGCGGAAGGGGTTCAAGACTTCTCCCTATCCCCAGATGGAGAACAGGTTATCTTTTTCACCCGTCAAGGCTTGAAAAAGTTATCATTGAAGACAGGAGAACAAAGCCTCATATTGCCTCTGACTGCTATTGCGCCTGTCTCTTGTTGGTCTCTGAATAACCGATGGTTTGCCTTTAAGCGAATAAACCTCAAATCTCAAAATGAAGAGATTTGCCTCACAGATTTGCAGGACAACAGGCTTTACCATCTTGTCAAGGCTCGAAGAATCTGTGGTTTTGCGTTGTCTCCAGATGGCAGTCGGCTGGCATGGATTGAAGAAGAAGGGAAGATACACGAGGGCAAGGTGAAAAGATCTTTGGTCATTGGGGCACTCAAAGGAGGAAAAATCGTAAACCCCAAAGTTCTTTACTTTGAAGAGCGCCATGAATTACCTCCTGAACTTGACGATGTGCGATGGACTCCTGACGGGCAGTTTTTAATCTTCCGTAGTCGCTCCTTCTCATCAGATGGTCAGATACCCCGATTGGGTATCATCAGGCCTGATGGGACAGGCTTATTGTGGATTGTTCCAGAGCCTCCGCCTTCAAGGAAAAGTTTCCCAATGCATGCGACATTTTCGATTTACAGTTGGGCAATCTCGCCCGATTCCAAAAGTATTGCCTTCGGATTCGGAGGCGATATATGGCTTTGTCAAATCGGAAGTAAAAAGAAACCGAGTAGGATTGCATCTTACACGGCAATAGAATTGTGTTGGAGCCCGAACGGGGAAAGTTTGTTGTTTGTTGCTTCTGGCGCTAAAGCACCACCTCCAGCGCCAGGCAGTTTACCAAGCAATACACCTCATGAGTTGCATTGGTTAAGCAAGGACGGTCAAAAACATCGCTTTCTCTGGGAGGAGGTGAAAGGCATTTATCGCCTTCAATGGCGCAAAGGTAATGAGATTTTTTACCTTAGCGATCTTCAATGGCGCAGAGGCAATAACTTCTTTTACCTTAACGGTTCTTCCCTTTGGAAAGCCACTGTGCCATTCCCCTTACCTTAAAAGGTCACCGAAATTCTGACGATGTTAGGGAGGTTGCTACAGAGAAGATAGACTTGGTGACTTATCACCAGAGTGGCAAGCATCAGCAGGTGGTCAAAAGCATCTCTCGCTCATTCATCGTGGGTCACGAATGAGTTTGCTGCTCGCTTTCCTGCACGACGAAAGTTCCTGTTACCAAATCGTGCCAGCCTTGCTTGTATGGGTCAACAATTGCCCAAAAGAGACCCATGAAGCAGGGGAGAGCCGAGAAGAAGAGGGCAACTTCTCGCCCCAGTGCCCGCCACAACCCGCAAGGTCTGCCATCTCTGAGCATGATTTTGAGCCCGACCATCGCTTTCCCAATTGTCCGATCGGTCAAGGCATGGGCGAACGCCCGGTAAATGGGGAAGCCGAAAATCAGCATGTAAGTGAAAAGGTGTCGCTGCTCAACTTGATTCCAAACCCACCAGAAATCTTCCCCGCTCGCAGCGGAGAGCAAAAGGGCATAGCCCAAAATGAGCATCCAAGAGCCAGCACTCCAAATCAAAATGTCAAGGAAGAAAGCGATGAACCTGAGCCAAGACGGCGCCAAACTGACCCCTTCAGGCAAGGGTGCGAGGTGCGGAGTGCTGGGTGCTGAACGAGCGGGAGTTGGTTTGGGTTGTTGGCTAAAAGTCACTTGACCCGTTTGAAGCGCCGTTAACATCTCCTTGACCGACGAAAATCGTTCTTCGCGGTTAACCCTCATCGCTTTCAAAATGACCTGCTCCAAAAACGGCGGAATTGTCGGGTTGATACTTCTCGGTGGGATGAGTTTGTCGGTTTTGCCTGTGATTCGCTCAATGGCTTCAGGCGGAACTTGTCCTGTGACCACGAAGTAAAAGGTTGCGCCCAAGGCGTAAATGTCTGACCGTTGGTCTGTCGGCGCTATGCCGTATTGTTCTGGAGGCGAATAGCCCGGTGTGACAGCCCGGGCACCTGCTTGTGTTCTGCTGCCTGCCCTCAAAACTTTCGCGATTCCGAAGTCAACGAGGTAGGCTCGCCCGTCCTTGCCAAGTTTGATGTTTGCTGGCTTGATGTCCCGATGAATGATGGGCGGGTTTTGGGAGTGAAGGAAATGGACGGCTTCCATGATTTGGCTCATCCACTTGATTGCTTCGTGCGCAGGCAGCGGACCTCGCTTCCTAACGATGTCTTCCAAACTTTCGCCTGCGATGTAGTCCATCACGAGGTATTGCCTTCCGTCGGCGACGAAAAAGTCTTGAACGCGGGGCAGGTTGGGGTGCTTTAAGTTCGCCAAAATGTGCGCTTCAGCCTCAAATTGCTTTTGGCTTTCCGGCGACATGTCCAGATTTTCCTTGACGGCAACTTTTGAGTTCAGCCTCAAATCGGTAGCCAAATAGACCGCTCCCATCCCGCCGCATCCCAAAACTCTTTCCAGCCGGTAGCGCCCTTGCAAAACTGTCCCTTGACCCCTCAGCCTTCTGAGGGGCGCTCCGCACTTGACACAAAACCGAGCCGTGTCTTTGTTGTTTGCGCTGCACTCAGGACACATTTGCATGAAACTTCACCTTGCACCTTTAACGGGCAACCTGAAAAGGCTCAACCCTTTCAAAACTTTGGCACGGGGCGACAAAATGTTGGCAGCGCCTGAATTGGGACGAGGGGCGAGGGACGGGGGACGAGGAATGGTGCAAGGAAATTCGGAGGGATGAGCGATGCCGATTAAATTCGCCATTTGCAACGAACTCTTCCAAGGTTGGCGGTTGGAAGATGCATTCGCTTTCGTCAAGGAATTGGGCTACGACGGGATTGAAATTGCGCCCTTCACCCTCGCTGAAAGAGCCGAGCAAGTTTCGCGGGAAGAGCGGAAGCGAATCAGGAAATTGGCGGAAGATTTGGGCTTGGAGATTGTGGGGTTACATTGGCTTCTCGTTTCGCCGCCGGGCTTGCACCTGACGACGCCCGATGACTCCGTTAGAGAGCGAACCAAAGCCTATTTCCGAGAGTTGCTCCACCTTTGTGCCGATTTGGGCGGGAAAATCATGGTTGTCGGCTCGCCAAAGCAGCGTTCTCTCGTCCCCGACGATACTTATGAGGCTGCGTGGGAGCGGACGAAAGCCTTTTTCGCCGATTTGCTGCCGTTGGCTGAGCAACTCAATGTAATCTTTTGCATTGAAGCATTGCCGACCGAAACCGATTTCATCCCGACCCTTGACGAAGCTATAAGATTTGTCAAGGAGATGAACCACCCGAACTTGCAAACGATGGTTGATGTCAAAAGCGCTGTCGGCGAGGGGCTGAAACTTGACGAGGCGGTTTACAAGGCTGCGCCATACCTGAAGCATGTCCACGCCAATGACGCTAACAGGCTCGGTCCGGGCATGGGCGACACCGATTTCTCGCCGCTGGCAAAAGCGTTGAAGGAAATCAACTACGATGGTTTCGTGAGCGTTGAGGTCTTTGACTTCTCCCCAGGTGCGGAGAGAATTGCGAGGGAGAGCCTTGACTATTTGCGAAAGGTTTTCGCCTGAAGCCCTCGTGCGTCAAAACTTGTGAGTTGAAAACGAAAGGGTGAAGGCTTGGATGGACGAGAAAGTTGACGCTATAGCAGTTCGGGGTGACTTGAGGCATGTTTTGTCATTGCTCGTTGCCCCTACACTGATCACGCAACTCACCATGACCGTAGGTTGGTTGGGCGAAACTTACTTTGTCAAGCAGTTGGGCGATGAAGCGATAGCGGCTATCGGCTCGGCTGGTCAGGTTAGTTGGCTGTTGATGGTTTTGTCCATGATGGTTTCCGCTGGTGCAACCACTCTCATCGCCCAAAGTTGGGGTGCCGGCGACCTCCGCAGCGCTCAGAAAGTGGTGACAGCGACCCTGCAACAAGGTTTGCTTTTCGGGCTACTTGCCATGAGCCTTTGGTTCTTCAAAGACCCGATTTGGGATTGGCTTGGAATCCCGCCGAAAGTCAGAACCTTAGCCACAGTTTACTTCGCCGTCTTCTTGCTCGTTTGCCCGTTGGCGGGAATGGAGTTCGGCATGATGTCGCTTTATCGTGGCATCGGTGACATGGTGACGCCAATGTATTCCATGTTGGCAGGCGTTGCCAGCCAACTGGTCATGTGCGCCCTTTTCGTGCCGATGTTCGGTATAGTCGGCGTTGCTTTGGCTTTTGTCCTCAGCCGAATTGTCATCTTGATTTGGCTTCTGGCACGATACAGGACAAGTCAACTCAGGTTGGTTTCGTTGCGGGTAAACGGTTGGCATCCCGAGGAACACCGTCAACTGCTCGCTCTTGGCATCCCCAGCGGCTTGCAATCGTTTTTGTGGTCGCTGGCATCCACCGTTTACTTTGGCATCCTCGCTCACACGAAAGAGAGCACCGCAGCGTTGGCTGCGTTGACTGCGGGCTTGAGGATTGAGGCATTGGCGTTCATGCCCGGCGTCGCTTTCGGGATTGCAACTCAAACTTTGGTCGGTCAAAACATCGGAGCCAATCAACCTGAAAGGGCTCGGAAAGGGGCATGGCAAGCGGCAATTTGGTGCTCCGCAATCATGGGGCTTGTGGGGCTCATCTTTTTCGTTGGAGCAGATTGGCTGGCAGGTCGGTTTTCAAACGAACCACTAACTCACCGCTACCTTTCGGCTTACCTGAAAATCAATGCCATCTCCGAACCTTTTCTCGGCTTAGGGATGACTTTGAGCGGGGCGTTGAGGGGCATGGGCGATACTGTCACGCCGGCAATTATTGGTGCTGGCACTCAGTGGCTCTTAAGGCTTCCAGCAACTTATGTCCTATGCCACTATTTCGGCTATGACGCCATCGCAGCGTGGTGGACCATGAGTTTGTCAACGATTTTTAGCGGCATTTTGACGGCTTGGGCTTTTGCGAGGCGAAAAATTGGTAAACCAGTTTTTGTCGGTGAATGAGGCGCTACCGCAAACTATTGACATGAGCCGCCGATTGCCTAAAAATGTTTTGCCGACTATCACGAACGGAAAAGACGGAGTGAGGTGAAGATGGCGACAAGTCCTGCCATCACGAACCGACGCGAACATAGTTGGTGGGTTTGGTTCCGACGGACAGGAGGCATGACCATGATGCGACCCATCGGTCCCGACCGAGGTGAATGTTTTGTTCGTCGCTGGAGTGATTCCCTTCTACCTGCCAGAGAACTTCAACGAAGGAGGGATGACGATGGGTTGCATCAAGGAAGACACGACGAGAAAAATGAGAGGGCTCAAATGTCGGGAATGCGGCGCTTACTACCCGCTGGAAGCGCTGCATGTTTGTGAGTTTTGCTTCGGTCCCCTTGAGGTTGACTACGACTACGATTACCTCCGCACAATCGTTTCCCGTCAGAGCATCGAAAGCGGTCCGCCAAGTTTGTGGCGATACAAGGACTTGTTGCCAGTTGAGGGCGAAAATTTGGTCAACTTGGGAGCAGGGTTCACGCCACTCATCAAAGCCGAGAGGCTTGGTAAGAGGTTGGGCTTGCGCAACCTCTTCATCAAAAACGACACAGCCAACCCAACATGGTCGTTCAAAGACCGAGTCGTTTCCATCGCTGTGACGAAAGCCATTGAATTTGGCTTTGACACCGTTGCCTGCGCATCAACGGGCAATTTGGGCAACTCAGTGGCTGCCCACGCTGCTCACACTGGCTTAAGATGCTTCATCTTCATCCCAGCCGACCTTGAATTGGGCAAAGTTATCGGTTCGCTCATTTACAACCCCACTCTCGTCGCAGTCAAAGGTAACTATGATGAGGTCAACAGGCTATGCGCCGAAATTGCTTCAACGATGGGTTGGGGCTTCGTCAACATCAACTTGCGACCCTACTACGCCGAAGGCTCAAAAACTTTGGGCTTTGAAGTGGTGGAGCAATTGGGTTGGAAAGCGCCCGACCACATCGTTGTCCCAATGGCGTCAGGCTCGCTGTTGACGAAAGTCTGGAAGGCGTTGAAAGAACTTCACCGGTTGGGTCTGATTGACGAGTTGCACACGAAAGTTCATGGGGCTCAACCTGAAGGCTGTTCACCCATCGTGCGGGCATTCAAGGAAAACGCCGAGTTTGTCCGCCCAGTCAAACCCAACACAATTGTCAAGTCGTTGGCAATCGGCAACCCAGCCGACGGGATTTACGCTCTGCAAGCCATGCGAGAAAGCGGGGGTGTCGCTGAAGCGGTAACCGATGATGAGGTCATTGAGGGCATTAAATTGCTGGCTGAAACGGAAGGGATTTTCACCGAGACAGCAGGCGGCGTCACGGTCGCCGTGCTCAAAAAACTCGTTGAGCAAGGCATTATCGGTAGCGACGAAACCGTTGTCGCCCTCATTACGGGTTGCGGTCTGAAAACTCAAGAAGCCGTCTCTGACAGAATCGCCCAACCTATCGTCATAGAACCGAACTTGAGAGCCTTTCAAGAGAGGTTTGCCAGTTTGACTGCTGCGACAAGGTGATGGTGCTTTTAGATGAGGTGAAAAGGATGCTGACGCAGACCCAAGCAGACATTCAAATGAGCGTAGATTTCAGTTTCCTGCCGACGAGGCGAGTTTGTCAATGCCAGCCGGAGAGGCTTAACTGTTTGACTCGGCAGGAGATGTTGGAGTTGGGGTCAACAGTCATTGATGTCAAGCAGCGTCACCGATGGCAGGAAAATCACCCGGCGCGTTTCATCCCGCAAGTGCCAGAGAAGTTCATCAAATTGTTCTCCCACAAAGGAGAAACCGTTCTTGACCCCTTCTGCGGCTCTGGCACAACCAATGTCGTTGCCCTGCAATTAAAGCGTTCATCCATCGGCATTGATGTGAACCGCAGGTCTGTGGAGATGACTTATGAACGATTGAGGGCTACCGCTCGAAACCTTTTCGCCGACGATGAAGCACCAACTCACCACCGAGTCGTTCATGGCTCTTGCCTTGAGGTGCTCCCGCTTATTCCTACGGGGACAATTGATCTGATTGTCACCTCGCCGCCTTATTTTGATGTTGTGGATTATGGAGATGACCATCCAGAGCAGTGGGGCAACATCCATGACTACGGTGAATTCCTGAAGAGAATGGAAGCAGCGTTTGCTGAAATGAAGCGGGTGCTTAAACCAGGCGGTTGGATGGTTGTCGTCACGCAGGATGTGTTCAAGAGTTACGCCAAATGTCCCATCCATGCCGACTACATTTTCATCTGCCGTGACAAGTTAGGTTTTGAAGTTTGGAGCACGCAAGTTTATATCCTGAACTACAGCACAGGTGGGCGCCTCGTCTATGGCTATCCCAGCAGTTACTATCCGAAAAATGACCACGAGTTCATCGTCGTCTTCCGAAAGCCGAGGTGAGAGGCGTGGCAAGGGTTTGGGCAGATGTGGAGCGAAACATTAGGCTGTTAAATGAGTTGCTCAGAGAGATAGGCACGAGTGTAGAGCAAATCGTGCAGGGTTACCCTGAAGGTGACCTTTACCTTCGGTTGTTGGGACTAAAGGAGGAATGGACGGAACAGGACAGCAAATTCGTGGAAGAACTGGTTAGAGGAACACGCCATCATCGAAACCATCGTGATGTTAGGATATACATCGGCGATTTATTGCTCGGCTGGGTGGTTCAAGATGCGGTGACGATGCTGTTGCGAAAGGCAGGTTACGAGTGCCATACTGCAGGCGCTGATGCTGCTCGGCAATTGTTGACGGGGCGACAAGTCACGGAAGAACCTGACCTATGGCTGAGAACTCCTACTGGCGAAATATGGTGGCTCGATGTGCTGACTGATTACCCGATGAAGCGGGGAGCGCTATCTTACTGGCTTGAGAAAAAACGCTGCGATTTGCGAGACAACAAATTCAAACGACTGATGGAAAAGAGGGAGGAAGGAGCACAGGTTGGACTTATCGGTGTTTCCATCGGAACGAAAAAATACTTTGGTTTGGCGCTTACTGATGACTTGATGGAAGAGTTGGAAAATCCGCCGAAACGAAATCGCAGGATTCAACGCATAAAAACTCATTGGCCATACGGAGGCAAACCAGCGATTTCGCTCAACCTTCGCCTTTTGGGCGTTCAGTTCCATCCGTTCCACGAATTTCCAAAGGGGTTAACTTTTGTCACGGAGCAAACAAAAGGCAAGGAGGGATGATTGATGCCGGTTAAGGTTCGCATTCCAACGCCATTGCAAAGTTTGACGGGCGGTGCCGCTGAAGTCGAGGCAGAAGGGAAGACGGTGCGGGAGTTGATTGAGGATTTGGAGCGACGATATGCAGGCATAAAGGCAAGGCTGTGCGATGAGAGTGGCGAAGTTCGCAGGTTCGTCAACATCTTCGTCAACGACGAGGACATCCGGTTTTTGCAAGGGTTGGACACCGAATTGAAGGAAGGCGATGAGGTCTCCATCATCCCCGCCATCGCTGGAGGATCAAAGTGAGGGGCGGGAGATGATTGACGGTCACCGACACAAGTGGCACAGGGAGGCGAAAAGTTATGGCGACAACGAAGCGAAGGGTTCAGTTGGTCTACCCGAAACATCTCGTTGACAAGCCTATCCTGTGGCAATTGGCTCAAAAGTTTCAGGTCATCACCAACATCCGCAGAGCCAATGTGGACGCCGAGTGCGGTTGGATTGATTTGGAACTTGAGGGCGAAGAGGATGAACTGGAACGGGCAATTGAGTGGCTCAGAAAAGTTGGTGTGGAAGTCAACCCAGTGGAACGGCAGGTGATTGAGTAGTCGGTGGCAAAAGACGAAAGTGTCAAGGGCATTGTGGTCTCCCTGCGGGGAACTCGTCGGCGTCACGATTTTGAAACGCATCAAAGCGGGTCACATCATTAAAGCCGAAACGAACCAAAGGGAAGACGAAAAAGCAAGAGGTGATTCGCCAGTGACTTACCATGTCTTGCTTATTGACGGCGAAGGCGGTTGGATAACGGCGGAAGTGCCAGCGTTGCCCGGTTGCGTGTCACAGGGACGAACGAGAGAAGAGGCACTGTCCAACATCCGAGAAGCCATCACCGCCTATCTGGAGAGTTTACGAGCCAGAGGAAGACCCATTCCCGAAGATGTGCCCATCTTAGAAGTCACAACCGTCACTGTAGAACTGGCGGAGGTCGTCCAATGAAGTTGCCCATTGTTTCGTGGAAGGATGTGGAACAGGTATTGGGCAAATTGGGGTATGTCTTTGACCGTCAACGAGGCAGTCACCGAATCTATGTGAGGGCACAGACACCAGACACGATCTCGGTGCCTCAGCATCGCGAAATTGCTAAAAGGGACGCTGAAAAGCATACTGAGACAGTTGGGTCTGAGCGTTGAGGATTTTGTTGCTCTCGTGCGAGATTGCTGAGCAAAGCAACTCGTCGTGTTCGTCGGCATCAAAATCCATAGCCAACGAATTTGAGCGTTTGCGTTCAATCAAGCAAGAGGAGGTGCTTGTAGGGAATGCCGGCTACCCTTTCCGTTGAACTGCAAACGGTGAGAGGCGCTGAACTTTTGGTTGAATGCTTGGTTCGTGAGGGCGTTGAGTATGTCTTTGGCATCTCAGGCGGTGCTGTCATTGAGATTTGCGACGCTCTATACCACTATCGTGACCGCATCAAATTCATCTTGAACCGCCACGAGCAAGGCGCTGCCCATATGGCAGACGGTTACGCAAGGGCATCAGGGAAAGTCGGCGTTTGCATGGGCACTTCAGGACCAGGCGCCACCAACTTGATTACAGGCATCGCTACGGCGCAAATGGATTCGTCGCACATCATTGCCATTACTGGGCAAGTGCCCAGTTACAACATCGGGCGCGACGCTTTTCAAGAGACGGATGCCTTCGGTTTGACGATGCCGATTGTCAAGCATAGTTACATGGTTCGTGACCCTTACGAGTTGCCCCGCATTGTCAAGGAGGCTTTCTACATCGCCAGCACGGGACGCCCTGGTCCTGTGCACATTGACATCCCTCGCGACATGTCCCGCAACCCAATTGACCTGAGCAAGGTTGATTTTCCCGAAGAGGTCAACATCCGAGGTTACAAGCCAACCATCCGAGGGCACCCATTGATGGTCCGGCAAGCAGCCGAACTGATCATGCAAGCGAAGAAGCCAATCCTTTACATAGGCGGCGGTGTCATCAAGTCTGGAGCGAGTGAGGAAGTCCGTGAGTTGGCGGAACGATGCCAAATTCCCGTCACCTATACTCTGATGGCTAAGGGAGCATTCCCGGACAATCACCCGCTCTGCACCGGCATGCCCGGAATGCACGGGACAGTCGCTGCCAACTTCGCTTTGAATTTCTCCGATTTGGTCATTTGCGTTGGTGCCAGATTTGATGACCGTGTAACAGGTGACTTGAAAGAGTTCGCCAAACACGCCAAGAAAATTCACATCGACATTGACCCTGCTGAGATCGGCAAAAATGTCAAGCCCGATGTGCCGATTGTAGGCGACGCCAAGACGGTGCTGCGGCAACTCTTGGAATTGCTGCCACCTAAACGCCACGATGAGTGGCTTAGGCAAGTTGAGGAGTGGAAACGGGAGTTCCCGTTGGTTTATGACCGAAACGGTAGGCTTAAGCCGCAGTATGTCATTGAAGTCTTGGCTAAGGTGACGAGGGGAGAAGCAATCGTCACTGCCGATGTCGGACAGCATCAGATGTGGGCAGCACAATACTACCCGTGCCACCGCCCAAGACAGTTCATCACTACAGGCGGCTTGGGCACGATGGGCTTTGGCTTCCCCGCTGCGTTGGGCGCTAAATTGGCGCGACCTGACGATTTGGTCGTCGCCATCGTCGGCGATGGAGGCTTCCAAATGACGATGTATGAACTGGCAACAGCCGTCGTCTATAACATCCCAGTCAAGGTGGTCATCATCAACAACTTCTTCCTCGGCATGGTCAAGCAGTGGCAAGACTTGTTCTTCGGTAGCCGTTACAGCGGCGTGGAACTGACAGGCAACCCTGACTTCGTGAAAATTGCTGAAGCCTTCGGAGCAGTCGGTTTCCGAGTTACGGAAGAAGACGATGTTGAGAAAGTCCTGATGCGGGCGATGGAGATTGAAGACAAGCCCGTCGTCATTGACGCTTGGGTTGACCCCGACGAACATGTTTACCCGATGATTCCGTCGGGTCGTTCAGTGAAGGACATCATCGTCCATCCCAAGTTGCGGGAGAAAGTCAAACGAGAACTGGCAAGGCACGCAGCATAAAAATGGGTGCGAAGTGCCGGGTGCGGAGTAGTGACAAAAATTTCCTGTCAATCGCACTTTGCACTCCGCACCCCGCACTATGAGAAGGCGAGGTGTTTGATGATGACCGTGTTGGCGATTTTGGTCGTCGCAACAGCACTGTTGGGCTTAGCCTATCGTTTTTACGGGTCGCTTTTGGCGAGGCGAGTCATGCAGTTGGATGATAGCCGCCCAACGCCTGCTCACACCATGCGGGATGACCGAGATTATGTCCCAACCCATCCAGCCGTTCTCTTCGGTCACCACTTCGCTTCTATTGCGGGTTTGGGACCTCTTCTCGGTCCAGCCATCGCTGTCATTTGGGGATGGTTGCCAGCCTTGATTTGGATTTTGCTCGGCAGCATCCTTGTCGGTGCCGTCCACGACATAGGTTGCCTGTTCACTTCCATCCGCCACAATGCCCGCTCCATCGGCGACATTACCGAAGAAGTTATGAGCCACAGGGCAAGGGTTTTGTTCCTCTTGTTTGCGATTTTCGCTATGTCGTTGGCGATGGGTGTCTTTGTCCTGAACATCGCCCAACTTTTCTCGCCCGGTGAAGGTGGTGCTGAAAGCGGTCATGTCCCCGAAGCCGTTTTACCAAGCCTCATGCTCATAGTCATTGCCATCACTGCCGGCATTTTGCGGTATCGCTTCAACTTTGATTTGTTGCCGCTCACAATTATCGGTGTCGCTGCTTCGCTGTTTTTTGTCTGGCTTGGGACGATTTTCCCGCTCAGCGGTATTGGCTGGATTGCTTTCACCCCATCCCTCTGGACATACGCCTTGATGGTCTATGCATACCTCGCATCGGTTTTGCCCGTTTGGCTCCTTCTCCAGCCGCGAGACTACCTCAACTCGTTCCAGTTGTTTTTGGGGATGGGGCTGCTTTTTGTCGGCGTTCTTATCGGCGGTTTGTCCGGAAACTTGCGTTTGGCTGCACCGGCAGTTAACTTTCACGCTGAAAACCTTCCGCCGATTTTCCCCATGCTCTTCATCACTGTCGCTTGCGGTGCGGTTTCAGGTTTCCATTCACTTGTGGCTTCCGGCACGACTTCCAAGCAGTTGGACAGAGAGAGCCATGCCCTGCCAGTCGCGTATGGTGGCATGTTGACGGAAGGTTTGCTCGCCACTTTAGCTTTGCTTGGTGTCGCCGCTGGATTCACGGCGGTTGAGTGGGCACAAAATTACGCCGATTGGAAACTTGCGGGCGCCAAAGCCCTTTCCAACTTCGTTCACGGCGCTGGTTTTTTGGTCGCTCAAACGGGAGTGCCCCACAACCTCGCAAAAGTTTTCGTCGCCACAGTCGCCATAGGTTTTGCCTTGACAACTTTGGACACAGCCACGAGGCTCATCCGCTACAACATTCAGGAACTCGGGACGGCTTTTCGGCTGAAGCCCATCACCAACCCATACATCGCCACAGGCATAGCTGTTTTGCTCATCGGCTTCTTCGCCTTGCTGAAAATTCCCGATCCAGTGACTGGTCAACTCAAGCCTGCTGGGACAATTTTGTGGGCGCTTTTCGGAACTTCAAACCAGTTGCTTGCCGGGTTGGCTCTTTTGGTCGTCACCCTTTACCTCCGTTCCCTCGGTCGCCCCACAGTCTTCACTGCCGCCCCCATGGGCTTCATGTTGGTCGTGACCATCTCAGCACTGTTGCTCAGCATCCGCAACTTCTTCCTTCAAGCCAACTGGTTCCTTTTGGGCTTTTCGTGCTTGATTCTCGCACTCGCAATTTGGCTCCTCGTTGAGGCGGTGCTCACGCTGAAGCGACAACCCGTTCCCGCTTAACCAATCGCCAATCGCTGCGTTTCGGCTCGGCAGGAGCCTCGCCCTCCCATGATTTCGCCGACTACGGGTTGAAACCCGTAGCATGGAATTTCGTGCTTTTGCGCCATCAACTATCCATGCCACTGGCTTTAGCCAGTGGTTGATGACGGGATTTAATGAGCGCCGAATTCATTCGGCTTTTGGGAGGGAGAACCTCCCGGCGAGCCCAAGATTCCGTAACTGGAGGGCGCATCTTCCGATGCGCCGAAAAATTTTTCGGCAGTGCAGGAGCACTGCCCTCCAGAAAAACTACTCGCTACTCGCCACTCACTCAGTCAGTTATGATGCTTTCGCTGGTCAGGTAGAAAAGCCTCAAGACAATCCAGAAGGTCAAGGTGGTCGTTCCGCCGACGATGAGCCCATAGGCGAAAGGGCGGAATTTGTGGAAAGTCCGATAGCCGCCGTAGCGCAAAATCGCAGATTTGAGCGCCCACCCGATGAAAATGGAGAGCCAGTATCGGTCAATGGGCCAACCATACCAAGCCACGAAACCCAAAGGGTGCAGCGGGAAGCCAACAAAAGTCAGCCTCAACTTAATCAGCAACCAGCAAGTCAACGCTCCAATGATCAGCCCCCACCAATGATGCGCTGTCAGTGGGCGGACGGTCGTCAAGTATTGGGCGATGAGATTTGCCGTGTTCAGTGATGAACCCTGAGCCCACCAACTCAACTTGGGAACGCTGTAGGTGTAAATCACCGTCGGAATGGTGAAGTGGCAGACCAAAAGGCTGAGCAAGATGGCAGCCAAAATCCAAAAAGCAGTGGATGACCTCAAAAGTCCCACTAAAGTGCCGAGCCTAAACGAGTTGACAAAATAGCCCGAAGCCATTGTCGCAGTGCTGCGAATTTGAACCCAACTCATCGCCGTCAGCAGGACAATGTTCTTTGCGCCAATCCTGTCTTTGCCAAAGATGTCAAAGAGGACTTGGTTGACCCTGAAGGGAGCGGAGTAGATGTAAATGCCAGTTTCAGCGACGATTCTGGCAACGATTAAAGCGGCAACAACTAAGCCCAAAAGCATCGCAGCCGCCCAAAGAACCGAAACGCCAGCAACCCATTTTGACCAAGCGAGCAACCCGACAAAAACCACCACAAAACCAATCAGCGCCCACGATTCTGTAGGGACGGACTCCCGTGTCTGTCCAGAGACTGTGCGGATGAATAGCAGACGGTGAAGTGTTGACGCAATGATTTCGGCAAGGTAATTCCTCGCTACCCACAAAATCGCAATCGCCATAACGGTGTAAGCGGCGATGGACTGAAAGGTTAGAAACTCGGCGTGATACATGTCGATGCCAACTGCCATCCTGATGGCAATCTCGGTGTGGCGCAGCAGAAGGAAAAACCAAAGGCTGAAACCGACTTCCCTTGAAAGCAAGTAAGCGATGCCGACCATTTCCGGGTAAAAGTGAGCGAGCAAACCGTTGTAGGCGGTAAGCGGTCCTGACGGGAACAAAGGCGCACCGGGCGCTAAACCGAAAAGTTGGGCAAGAGTCCTTTGGAGTTGAGGGTCTGGAACTTGCGGGAAGTAAAGGTGCAAGCCCCTCATTGAAATGGGAACTGCCGCAGCGAAAAATCCGAGCCAGAAAAACGGGCTGAAGAAAACCCTCGGCAAACCGCCCCTTTCTTCGCCAGCAAGTTCCATCGGGACTTGAGTTAGCGGGTAAAGCAACCTTTCGTGCTCTTCCCACTGGCGAGCCATCAAACCGCAAAGGCAAACCAACAGGGCGTAAATCCCGAAAAGATAAGGCGTCCAGACCAGAAGCGGGATGAGCCATTCACCGAGCGGCATTTTTGCACCTGCCGGCATGCCTTCATATGCCCACAAAATTGCTGGGTCACGAAATTGGAGTGATGGGATAAGCCATGAGGGCAAATGGGGCGTGAAAAGGTTGAACCACTGGCTTTGGGGCGAACTGTAGTAAACGAGACCGAGCAAGTTGAGGTAGAAGTGAATGCCAAACTCCTGACCAGGAATGGCTGCAATCGCTGTCAATAGGGCGAAGACGAAAGCCAATTCGGTGCGAGTTAGCGCCAGTTTCGGCGTGACCTTTTTGACGAGCGCATTGATGAGCACGATGACGAGGAACAGAGGGACGACTCCGCGAGGCAAATATCCTGTGCCCAAAATTTCGTGCCTGAGCAAAGCAGCCCAACCGCTGACAACGGAAAAACCCGCTACAAGGGCGAGCGTTAAGATGACAGCCGCCCACCGAACTTTAGGCTGAACTGCTTCTTCAGCGACCACAGGCAAAGGCTTCGCCACTTCCATAAAGCCCAACCCCTTTGCCATTTGCCTCTTGCAATGCTCTTTACCTGAGAGATCACCCGACGGGCACTTTCCATGCCTTTCGTTTGTCCAAATTGATGCGAACGAACAAAATGCCGAACGGTGCGAAATCGCTATCAAAAAGTTTGCGACTAAATTCGGGTTGCGGGTTAAGGGTTGCGAGTTGAGGGTTCTCAACCCCTTGACGCTCGAACCCGCAACGCCAAGTGGAGTGGGTGATAGCATTGTCAAGGGCGAACGAAAACACGAAGCGGACAAAGTTCCTGCTTAACGGGTTGCGGCTATTTGCTACCGCCCTGTTCATCGTTCTGGCAATCAAGGCAGTGCGATGGGGCGAGATGGCGGAAGCGATTCGCCACACATCTTTTTTGGCTGCGATTGTCGCTGCCTTAATTTACGCTTGTCTGCAATGCTTGTCGGCGACAAGGTGGTGGAGCATAGCGAGGGCGTCAGGGATGCCGCTCAACTGGAGCGATGCCGTCGCAGCCTTTTACACGGGCATGTTTTTCAACCTCTTTTTGCCCGGCTTAGTCGGTGGCGACGCCGTTCGTGCCCTCTTGGCTGCCAGAAAAACGCAACACTCCCTTGCGAGTTCGTTCGGCATAGTTTACGCTGACAGAACTGTCGGGTTCATCGCCATGTTGCTCGTCGGGACATGGGGCGCTTTGTCTTTGCACTTGGCAAACAGCCAACTCGTTTGGCAACCTCTGGTCTTGGGAGCACTGTTCGCAGTCGGTCTCACAGCGGTCATGGTAGCCCTCGCTTTCTTCATCAGCCAGAAGTGGCGAAGTCAATGGGGCGAGCGGATAGGGAGGTTCGCCAACGGCATCGTCTCCTTCCTTCAGCGACCAAACACAGGTTTTGCGGTTTTCGCAATCGCCTTAACTTACCACTTGTCACTGACTGCAACGCTCATGTTGCTGGGGCAAGCAGCAGGTATCAAATCTCAACCGTTTAGCGCTTACGCTATGGTCGTAGCAATCGCCACCGTCATAGGCTCTCTGCCCATAACCCTTCACGGGCTGGGAGTGAGGGAGTTAGCGAGTGTCAAGTTGTGGGCTTTGTTGAATGTCTCGCCAGAGCAAGCGATGCTGTGGGCGTTGCTTTGGCGTGTGATGACTTGGCTCGTTTCCCTTCCCGGCGGGCTCGTCTATCTGCTTTGGGCTGACAAAACCGTTTGGAAGGATTTGCAAGTTTTGGCTGAAAGCGGGCTTAGAAGCCAACCGAAAAACGAGGCTGCTGACCCGTTCACGATTCCGAAACCTCAACGAGTTGAAATCGCCATCGCTACCCTTGAGCAATTGCTTGAAGAGACTGACGATGAGACAATCCGAGAGGCTCTTTTAAAGCGATTGGAGCAACTTCGTGCGGAACGAAAGGAAATCAACCGAACATCAAACTAATCCCTCCCGTTTGGACAGGCACGGTGACCTGCTCCTATCCATGCTTTTTCTTGGCGCTTGCCTTCAATCCTGCGATGAAATTAGTCACATTCTCCCAACTTCCAATCGTTGCCTCGCATTCCGCACTTTGCGCTTCACTCTTACCCTTTCCAAACTCCTCATGAAGCAATCGCACCAGAGCGCTGCCCACAACCACGCCGTCAGCACCTTCCATTTCCGCGACGGCAGCGACATGCTCGGGTTTGCTGATCCCAAAGCCGACAGCGATGGGCTTATCGGTGTGACGCCTGATTCTGGCAATCAGGTCGGGCAAATCTTCGGGCAGTTTTTCCCGCTCGCCAGTCACGCCGGTGCGGGAAACGCAATAGATGAACCCTGTCCCGATTTCAGCGACCAACTTGATTCGCTGGTCAGTGCTTGTCGGCGCGAGCAAAAAGATTGTCGCCAACCCGTTTTGCCTCGCAATCTCAATCCACTCACCCGCTTCTTCTGGCGGGACATCGGTTAACAGCACCCCATCAGCACCCGCATTCTTCGCATCGCGAGCAAATCGCTCCAGACCGTATTGAAGCACCGGGTTGAAATAGGTCATCAGGATGATGGGCACATCGGACTTTTGACGAATTGCCTTCACCATCTCCAAAACCGTCGCCACTTTAACCCCTCGCTTAAGGGCTCTGTCAATAGCAGCCTGAATTGTTGGACCGTCAGCAATCGGGTCAGAGAAAGGGATGCCTATCTCAAACACATCAGCGCCCGCTTGCGCCCCCTTGACAACGACTTCAATCGTGTGCTCGGGAGACGGGTCGCCGGCGGTAACATAGAGCACCAAAGCCAGTTCGCCCTTTTCGCGGGCTTGCACAAACTTTCGCTCAATCCGTTCCATCTTCCCTTGCCTCCTGTCCCTTCTCTTTTCGCCCCCCATCCCTCGTCCCGCGTCCCACTTTGAGTCGTTGGCATAAGTAGACGACAAAAGTGCCCACCGACAGTCCCAACAGAGCGCCGCCGACAACATCGGAAGGGAAATGCGCCCCCAAGTAAACTCGTGAGAACGCAACCATCGTTGCCAAAAACCACCATAACATCTTCGGGGGCGCAATTTCGTGCAAGACCCTCGCAGCGGCGAAAGCGTTTGCTGCGTGAGACGACGGGAAACCTTTCGCTTTCCCGCCGCCATCAATCAACCTGACACTTTTCACGAGTTTTGCCGGTCGCTCCCGCCCGACCAACGGCTTGACAATTCGCCCACTAACTCCGTCGGCAATTCCAAGAGCGATTGCCACAACCAAAATCCAACCAACCCACATTGCCACTGCTTTCCCGATTCGCCGATAAGTTCGGCTTCTGCACCATGACAAGTATCCAAGCCAGAAGGCAAGGAGCAACCAAGTTAAAGGCAAGTTCCCCAAACGGGAAAAAAGCAGCATCGTTCCGTCAAGCCAATCGGTCGCCAATCCCTTGTTGATGGTGCGGAGCAAGGATATGTCCAACGCCACCAAAGGCTGCCACCTGACTGCGACTAAAGCAGCGAGCACAAGGAACAACGAGAACCAAAGAATCGCTTGTGCAAGCAACGCGCAACTCTCCGCGTCTCCGCTTCTCCGTCTCACCGTTTCATCTACCTTTTGTCCCTTGTCCCCTGTCTCTTGTCCCATGTCTCACATCACCAACGGATGCCGAAATTGGTGAACTCGCCTGTCGGATTTTCCCAAAAGACATCCACGCCTGTCACATGTGCGCCTGTTGGTCCTTTCCGGAGTTGAGCGAGCAACTGCTCAAGTTTTTCCCTCTCACCTTCGGCTACTACTTCAACACTGCCGTCTCTCAAGTTCCGCACATAGCCAGTGATGCCGCCAATTCGCTGAGCCTGATAAACGGTGAAGTATCGGAAGCCGACGCCTTGGACTATGCCCTTGACAATCGCCCTCATCCTAACCTTCTGCTCAGCCATTCACTCATCCCTCCTTCGTTCTTGCTGGGAGCGAGTTGCCAGATAGAAATGAGCGCCTCGAGCAGCGATGAGCGAAGCGATGTATCCGAGTGCGAAAAGCAACAGTATGCGGATGAGCCAACGGATTCCCCATTCAGCCAAAGGCGTTCGGTCGGACGGGTTAGTTTGCAGCGCCAATTCTTTGCCGACACCAAGTTCATTGAACAATTTTGCCGCCCAGACGAACACGAGCAGCATCAGACCGATGCCGAGGACGAAAGTCAAGAGAGCCAAAAGTTTTGCCAAAAAGTCGTGGTCTCGTTCGCCAGCCATCTTACCGTCAACCCCTGTGAACTATCTTTGCACCGTCTGGGTCTAAACCGACTATGCGCCAAAATCCGTTCACGCCAACCGCTTTCAAAGATTGCCACATTGCCTGAGCCACTGTTTCCGCAGATTTTTCATCACAGCACCAAGCAGCAACGGCCGGACCAGCACCGCTAAGGTGAACTCCCAACGCTCCAGCATCCATCGCAGCCTCAAACACTCGTGGCAGCCAAGGCATCAGCGACTGGCGGTAAGGCTGATGGAGTTTGTCTTGCATCGCAACTTTCAGCCGGTCAAATTGACCTGTAGCCAAAGCACCCACTAAAAGGGCAGCGCGACCGAGATTGAAAACTGCGTCGGCGCGCGGAACCGAAGAAGGCAAAACCGAACGGGCTTTTTCGGTCTCAAGGGCGAATTCGGGGACAAGCAACGCTATGCGAACTTCTGACGGCGGCATGAACTTAACCCAAACAACTTCGCCTTCCGTCGGCACAGCAACCGTAACGCCACCGAGTAGCGCTGGGACAACATTGTCGGCATGACCTTCTAAATCAGCGGCGAGTTTTAGCAACTGCTGAAGCGAGAGCGGTTCGCCGAGCAAGTGATTGGCAGCCACAAGCGCGCCAACCCTTGCCGCAGCCGAACTCCCCAACCCGCGAGTGAGCGGGAAGCGGTTGTCAAGGACTAAACGAAACCCGCAATGTAAAGGTTCGGCAACGCCTTCGGGCAACTCCTTCAAAAGCGCTTTAACTGCACAGACGGCAATATTGCTTTCGCCGAGCGGAATTTCATCTGTCCCTTCGCCAACAACTTCAACCACGAGACCATCGGCAGGTTCTAAAGTCACGAAACTGTGCCACGAAAGTGCGGCACCAAGGGCGTCAAAGCCACTGCCCAAATTCGCCGTCGTCGCTGGAACCTGAACTGTGACGGTCACGAACTCACCACCTCATTCCATCAATTTCGGGTTGAGCACCTTTAGCGCGCAACCCGCAACTCTCAACCTGCAACGAAAATTCAAGCACCCATCATTGTGCCACAGCGCTACATTTTCAAACTTTTTCGCCGCGTGTTACACCCGACTTGTTGAAGGAAGGCAGGAGACGAGAGCGAAACAAGGGGCAAGGCTTTCGTCCAACCAAACTTACCGAAGACTGCCGCCGATTTTTGCCTTCACCTTTCAATCGCTTGCGGCAGCGTCATTTCACGGGCATGAAGGATTTCAGAAGGTTTGAGGGGGCGGATATCGGCATCGGTTAAGGTCAAAACTGTAATCGTCTGACCGTCAACCGTTGAGAACTCCACCTCAAAGGTTCGGCTATCGCCGTAGCAGTGGACGATTGTGCCAATATCGCCCCGTTTCAACCCATATTCGTCGATGTCCCGCTCCAAAACCACCAAATCCAACTCCTTCACGGTAAGTCACCTGCCTTCTTTGCCAGAATGCGCGAAATTGGATACGCCGTTACAAAGCGCGGTCTATCGTCGTTCCACTCAACTATCCAGACTGTTCGAACTCTCACCCGCTCGGCGCTTGGAATAGTGATCTGAGCGTCCACAATGTATTTTACGCCATAAGGAGAACTCACGACTTCTGTCACCGACTCGTTGAGAGCGATGGATCTCAGCCACTCCTCAAATTTCTCCACATCGGCTTGTTCGAACCCAAGTTTTTTGAAAAACCGCGCCTTGAACCTACCAGTGGGATGAGTTTCAGACAGCAAATACTCGGTCAGTTTGCGCCGCTCAATTATCGCCTTTTCAGCATTAGGAAGTCTCATGGGTCCTCTTCCCGTGAGTGTAATTTGTGTTCCTGCGACCATTCCGTTTTAGACGAACACCCATCATTGTGCCACAGCGCTACATTTTCAATTGGTGTGTTTGCCATGCGTTACGCCCAAGTTTGTGTTGACATCAAGTTGGCAGCGGTCGGAAACCTGCTCACATATGCAATTCCTGAAGCGCTGGATGGCAAAGTGCAAATTGGTTCATGCGTTGCTGTGCCGCTCAGGGAGCGGAAAGTTGTGGGCTATGTCGTCTCTGTCACGGACCAGCCCCCGCCTTTGCCGGAAGGCGTGAAAATCAAGCCCGTGTTGGAAGTCCTTTCGCCCGAACCGCTCTTTGACGAGCACCTGTGGCAACTGGCTCAATGGATTGCCAAATACTACCACTGCAGCCTCGACGAAGCCCTGCAGTTGGTCATCCCCTCAGGCTGGCAACGAGCCGTTGAGCGAGTTTTCAAACTCGTAAACCCCGACCCAAGTTTGTTCAAGGGTTCGGAATGGCAAAAGCGTATCGTTGAAGCATTGCAATCCCTCGGTGGTGAAGCGAGCGATGACGAACTTTCGGAAGCCCTCAACGAACCTCCACCCCGCCAACTCGCCAATGCCCTTTCCGCCTTGAAGCGCAAGGGTGTCATTGAAGAAGTCCAAACTGTTCGCGCCAAGCCAACTCAACCGCGTCCCCTTAAAGCCGTCCGCATCTCCGAGAAGGGCTTGCAAGTCCTCAACGAGTTGGAAACCGACCCAACCGCCAAGCAAAGACATCGCTTGACCGAAAAACAACTCGCCGTTTTGTATCGGCTGGAAGAAGGCGTGGCTGAATTGCTTGCCGACCTCACCGATGAAGGCTACGAACGCAGTGTTGTCCAATCCCTCGTGCAAAAAGGTTTTCTGGACGAACTCAAATTTGTGCCAGACCGAAGTTGGGAAACCGATGCCCTCGCTTTCGTCGCCCCCATCTTTGAACTCACGGACGAGCAGCAAAAGGCCGTTGACGCAATTGTGCAAGCGTTGGAGCGTGTAAGCGTGCAAGCGTGTAAGAGTGCAAGCGTGCAAGCGTTTGAAAATGCAAGCGAACAAGATGAAACCAGCCCCCAGCCCTCAGCCCCTAATCACTCAATTTCTCGTCCCTCGTCCCCCGCCCCTTGTCCCGTTTTCCTCCTTCACGGCGTTACCGCCTCGGGCAAGACGGAAGTTTACCTGCGCGTGGTTGAACGGGCTTTGCAACTTGGTCTGGGTGCGATTGTCCTCGTGCCGGAAATTGCTTTGACGGCTCAAACTGTCGGAATCTTCCGCCATCGCTTTGGTGAGAAAGTTGCTGTTTGGCACAGCGCTTTGTTGCCCAGCACCCGATTTGAGCAGTGGCGGAAAGTCAAAAGCGGCGAGTGTCCCATCGTTGTCGGTCCGCGCTCCGCATTATTCGCTCCCATTCGCAACTTAGGCGTTATCGTTGTGGACGAAGAGCATGACCACTCTTATAAGCAGGAACAAGGCGTTCGCTATCACGCCCGCGAAGTCGCATTGATGCGGGCAAGGCTTTCCGGTGCGGTTGTCGTTTTCGGGACAGCCACTCCGTCCCTTGACAGTTATTACCGGGCGTTGAAAGGGCAATGGACGCTCCTGAGGCTAACTCAACGGGTTGAAGGCAAGCCCTTGCCTGAAGTCAGGCTCATTGACGAACGAATTGCCTCACACCGCCGTTCCGAATTGCTGAGTGACCCGCTGGTTGATGCGATGGAAAAGGCTTTAAGTGAAGGCGAGCAAGTCATTTTGTTCCTGAACCGAAGGGGCTACGCCCGCGTCGCCATGTGTCAGAAATGCAACTTCATCGCTCAATGCCCCAACTGTGCAGTGTCGCTTGTTTACCACGCAACCGACAACACGATGAGATGCCACCACTGCGGTCACCGGCAGAGATTTGAGCAGCGCTGTCCACAATGTGGCGGGACGATGGTCGCATTGAAAGGTGCTGGCACGGAAAGAGTTGAAGCGGAAGTCAGGCGACTGTTCCCTCAGGTGCAAGTTTTGAGGCTTGACAGGGACGCAGTTGTGAGCAGGGGCGAACATTCCCGCATCCTGAACGCCTTCCGCAACGGCGAGGCTCAAGTCCTCGTCGGAACTCAAATGGTCACGAAAGGGCTTGACTTTCCCAAAGTCACTGTCGTTGGCGTCTTGAATGCCGACCAAGCCCTTTTGTTCCCGCACTACCGTGCAGCCGAAGAATGCTTCCAACTGCTCACCCAAGTTGCAGGTCGTGCGGGGCGAGGCGACAAGCCCGGAGTTGTGTTCATTCAGACACGCTTCCCCGACCATTACGCCATTCAGTTGGCAATTGCGCAAGATTATCACCGTTTCTTCGTCACTGAGTTGCAGCAACGCCGCCACCCGCCATATCCACCTTACGCCCACTTGATTGAAGTGCAAACGAGCGACCCCGACTTGAATGTAGTGAAGGCTCGCATCAAGGCTGCCGAAGTAGCATTCAAACGAGCCATCGCTATGCTCAACGCTGTGGGCATTGAAGTCCTCGGTCCAAGTGAATGCCTCATCCCTCGTTTGCAAGGACGCTGGCGCTACCACCTGCTCCTCAGAAGTCGCAACCGCAAGTTGTTGCACAAGGTCATTGATAAAGCGTTAACCTTGCTGGACGAAGAAGTTCGTTCTGCTCTGACGATAGATGTTGACCCGCTGCAAATGGGTTAAATAGACCAACACTGTTCCAGTTCGTTAGCCCCTGATGAACAACCTTTGAACGACAGAGCAACCAACGATGTCGCCCAAGACATTGACGGTCGTTCGGAACATGTCAAGGAAGCGGTCAATGGGCAGGATGATAGCCATGCCTTTCAGCGGCAACCCAACCGATTGAAAGACGAAAGGCATCGTAACCAAACCGCCTGCCGGAATTCCAGCAGCACCTATGGCTGCGAGATTTGCTGTGACGAAAACGAGAAGTTGCTGCGAAATTGATAGGTGGATGCCGTAAGCCTGAGCGACGAAACAGGCAGCAACGGCTTCGTAAAGTGCTGTCCCGTCCATGTTGACGGTCGCACCTAAAGGCAAAACGAAGTTCCTGACCTCGCTTCGTATTCCTGCTCGCTCGGCGCATTCAAGGGTGACAGGCAAAGTCGCCGAACTTGAACTGGTTGAAAAGGCAGTCAAAAGCGCTGGCGCAAAATGGCGAAGGTAGGAGAAAGGCGAAACTTGACCGAAAAGCCGAGCCAGAAGCGGAAGCACCAACAAGCCGTGAATTGCCAGCCCCGTTACGACTGTCAAGGCATATTTCGCCAAAGGCAAGAAAACGGACAAACCAAACTCTGCCGAGAGCCGAACAGCCAAGCCGAAAACACCGAAGGGCGCAACGGCAAGCAACCAGTGAACGACAATCATCGTCAACCCCAAAACCGAACGCAAAAGTTGTTGGACAGGTTCTCCAGTTTCCTTCGCTGTCAGCAAAACTGCACCTGTCAAGAGGGCAAGGAAAATGAGCGCCAACATTTCACCCTTCGCAAGGGCTTCAATTGGGTTGGCTGGGACGATGTTCAAGATGAGCGTTTTAAGTTGCAACGGCGGCAATTCCGGAGGTTTGCCTTCGGCAAGGTTGAAGCCGAAACCAGGTTGAAGCAGGTTGACAAGCGTAAGACCAATCGTGACGGCTATGGCGTTGGTGACAAGGTAGTAAACGACTGTCCACCATCCCAGCCGAGACAACCTTGCTATGTCTCCAATTTGAGCGACGCTAAGAGCCAGCGAACTGAAGATGAGCGGGATGACAATCATCCTGAGCGCCCGCAGAAACAAATCGCCCAAAACACTGCTCGCTTCAATGAAGCCTTGCCAGTTCAAAGCCTTGAAAATCAGCCCAGCCGCGACACCGACGATAAAACCGGCGAAAATTTTCACAGCCACATCGTGCCTCATCGCTCGCTCACTCTCCGCCGTCGGCGGTTGATTTAGGTGCGACAAACATTTTACCCTCACAGCGAAAGGATGCACAGTGCGTTAAAATCTGCCTTGCCTTTGCCGAACCGTAATGATGGGACGGCAATGAGCGCTAAGGAGGCGACGGAAATGGTAGCAGAACCCAAAGTCATAACGCTTGAAGATGTCAAGGCGAACGAGAAGGTTCAGACCTTCATCCGATTGTCCGACGAGCAAATGGAAGCGATAGGCTACACTGAGCACGGTTTCCGCCATGTCAGCCTCGTCGCTCACAACGCCCGCCGCATCCTTCAGGACTTAGGCTTTAACGACCGCCAACCCGAATTGGCAGCAATTGCGGGCTACCTTCACGATGTCGGCAACATGATTTCCCGAATAATGCACAGCAAGACTGGGGCGATAATTGCAATGCAGGTTTTGATGGAAATTGGAATGCTGCCTGAAGAGATAGGGGTTGTCGCTGCTGCAATTGGCAACCATGACGAGCAAGAAGGTGGAGCAATAATTTCCCCAGTCACCGCAGCCTTGGTCATCGCCGATAAAGCCGATGTCCATCGTTCGCGGGTTCGCAACCCCAACATGGCTGCCTTTGACATCCACGACCGAATTAACTACGCAGCCCAGCACGCTAACCTTTTCGTTGACCCAAACGAGCACGCCATCACTTTGGACCTGACCATTGACACCAGCATCGGCAGCGTGTTTGAATACTTTGAGATTTTCATGAGCCGAATGCTGTTCAGCCGAAAGGCTGCCGAGTTCCTCGGTTGCCGATACAAACTCGTCATCAACGGCGTCCGAATGCTGTAAGGAATCTGCTCCGCCCCAATTTACGCATTACGAAGGACGCATTACGCCTTACGCCTCAAACAACTCAGCCAATTCAACCCACTGCTTTCGCTTCGCACTTTCAATTGCGCCAAAGACCATAGCGAGGGTTTTCAAGTTGTCTTGGGCGCTGCACTCTGGTTCTCGCTTCTCCTTGACGGCGGAGACGAATTCAACGAGAACCGCTTTTGTGTCAACAAACGGCAGCGGGTCCAAAGGCAATTCTTGGACAGTCGCTTGTTCCGGCGGCAGGGAGCGCCCATAAACCAATTTCCCTTCCTCCCAAGTCAAACTTCCCTTCTCACCGTCAATCCGCCACTCACCTTGCCAATGGTCAGCCTTTCCGACACTGCAGCCGAGAGCGTGGTGAGTGACCATGATGCCGTCTTGAAACTCAAAGACGACTGTGTGACCGACATCGCCTTTGTGCCAGCCCCAAGGTGCGTTCCAAGTGTGCGCCCACACGCGAATGGCGTCTCTGTTGAGGACATAGCGAAGGGTGTCGAAGTGATGAACCGCCATTTCAATGAGCAGGGCATACGGGATTTCAACATAGTGAGCGCCCATCCCCCAAGGTCGGTGAAAGCCGACAACGACTGTGTTGATGACACCCAGAAAACCTTCGTCAAGGAGTCGGCGCGTTGTCCTCGGCAAAGCGCTGAATCGGTAATTTTGGGCGACCATGTAAATCAAGCCAGAAGACTTAGCCATTGCAGCAATCCTTTTCGCCATCTCCCAACTTTCACCCATCGCTTTCTCCGCGAGGACAGGCAAGCCGTGACTCAGCGAAATCTCCGCGATTTTCTCCCGCGCCGACGGCGGCGTGACATCGAGGACGAAATCGACCTCAACTGCTTTCAAAGCATCTTCCAAAGACGGAAACAACTGCTCGTCCCTCAAACCGAGCTTCGCTTTGACCTCTTCCCGCCTTTGCTCCACTGGGTCAACACCAGCCACCAAAGTCACGATGTCCATTTCCTTGCAAACTTGAACCCAATGTTGCCCTCTTCCGCCCAAGCCGACCACAACGCATCTCATCGCTCAAACCCCCTTTCAAAGTCCCGCTTTCACCGCTGCAATATTAGCGCAGGCTTGATGAAAGGAATGGGACGAGGGACGGAATGGATTGGGAGGGCAATGTTCCTGCCGAGCCGAAACTTGTCGGCAAATCGTGAGGTCGGCAAGTTGGGAAGGTAACGGATAACAAATGGCGAGTGGCGAGTGGCAGGTAATGCTTCCGCACTGTATTCCAACCGAAGAACATGGTCTCTGATGGTGGCAAGATTTTAAGCCAGACGAGCATTTGAGTGACAAACTTTAGGCAGGCGATTGGGATGCGGTTCGTCAATCCTTTGTGGCTGCTTTTGTTGCCAATTTTGTGGGGAGCGCTGTGGTGGTCGGGCAAATCTTTGCTGGGCATGACACCTGCACGGAAGAGGTTCGTCATTTTGATGCGCAGCGTTGTCATCACTTTGCTCGTTTTTGCCCTTGCGGGAATTCAGGCGGTAAAAGTTCACCGCCGAGTTTGCACGATTTTCGTGGTGGACGCATCGGAAAGTGTCTCCGAACCTGCCCGCCAAAGAGCGAGGGATTTCATCGCCCAAGCCATCAAAAACGCCCGTCACGATGACATCGCTGGCGTAATTTTGTTCGGTCGCGACCCGATGGTTGAAATCCAGCCGACGAAACTTCAAAACTTGCCCAACTTCACAGCCGCGCCTGACAAATCGGCGACAGACATCGCCGCTGCCCTTAGGTTGGCTATGGCTCTCTTCCCAGAAGGCTACTCCCGCCGAATAGTTCTGCTTTCCGACGGAAACGAAACTCACGGGGATGCGATAAGCGTCGCCTCCGTAGCCAGAACCGAAGGGATTGCCATTGATGTCGTCCCACTTCAAACTGCCGAGAAGAAGCAAGAGGTCATCGTCGCGGATGTTTTGCTCCCGTCGGAAGCGAAAGTCGGTCAGCCTTTTCCCGTCCGAGTGATTGCGGAAGCGACAACTGTGGCATCGGGGATTCTCCGAGTTGACAAGGACGGCATTCCAGTCAAAGAAGTCGCCGTTAACTTTTCGCCGGGCAAAAACTCCATCACGACAAGTTTGAGGGTTGACAAACCTGGCATCAGCCGATTTAGGTTCGTCCTTGACATTGCTCCCGACACTGACCCACGAAACAACATCGGCATGGGATTGGTCTCCGTCAAGGGCAAGCCGAAAGTTCTGTTGGCTGAGGGTCAACCTGACCCGACGGGTGCGCTCTTGAAAGCATTGAAAGCGAACGATTTGGAAGTTGTCAGGGTGAGCGAAGGCGATTTGCCTGCCCGCCCCGAAGAGTGGCAGCAATTTGATGCCGTCATCTTTTCCGACTACCCTGCATGGGCGATGTCCGACCAACAGATGCGAGTTGTCCGAAGCATCGTCCGAGACACAGGCATCGGCTTTCTGATGCTCGGTGGTGAACAATCCTTCCTGCCCGGCGGCTACTACGGAACTCCCATAGCGGAAGTTTTGCCCGTTGATTTGGATGTTCGGCAGCGGAAAGTTTACCCAGCAGCAACCATCGTCATCATCATGGACACTTCAGGCAGCATGGCGGTGATGGAGGGTGGCGTCCAGAAAGTTCACCTCGCCGCACAAGCGGCAATAGAGACCCTCAAGATGCTACGACCCATTGACAGGTTTGGCGTCATTGTCAGCGGGACGGGCAGTGATTGGCTTGCTCCAATTCAACCGGCGAAAAACGCGCCGAAAATCATTGAGCAAATCAGCCGCATTTATGCGGGTGGTGGCGGAATTTATTGCCGACCCAGTTTGGAACTGGCAGCGAAAGCCATTGTAGCCGAAGCGACAAGGGTTAGGCACATCATCATGCTGGCTGACACCGACGATTGCGATGAGCAGGAAGGATGCTTCGAAATTGCGGCTCAGTTGCGACGCTTGGGCGTGACTTTGACAGTTGTCGGCTTCGGTCGCCCTGACGGGATTCATGCTCCCTTCTGTCAACAGTTGGCTCGTATCGGCGGCGGCAACTATTATGTCGCGAGGTCGGCAAGGGATTTGCCGAAACTCTTCACCGCCGATGTCAGCATCATGACGCGTTCAGCGATTGAAGAAGGTGCGTTCATCCCGAAGATTGTCGGCGATGACGAAATGCTTCGTGGCGTTGATTGGCGCAAAACGCCACCGTTGTTGGCTTACTGCCTGACTTCTGACAAGCCACTTGCTCGGACACTGATGCGGACAGACAAAGATGACCCATTGCTTGCGACATGGCAATTCGGTTTGGGCACTTCCATCGCTTTCACTTCCGACGCAAAACCGAAGTGGGCTCGGCAGTGGGTTCAATGGTCGGATTTCGCTACCTTTTGGGCAAATGTCGTCAGGAGCGCTTTGAGGCGAGCAACTCAAACCCGATACTCCGTAACAACCCAAGTCCGTCAAGGCGAGGCAATCATTGAACTTGAAGCCTTTACGCCCGAAGGCGAACCCATCAACTTGCTTCAGCCAAAAGTGGTCATCGCCACGCCGTCAGGGGAAAGCAAAAGCATTGTCCTGCAGCAAGAAGGTTTGGGGCGATATCGTGGGCGAGTTCCTGTCAACGAGACGGGAGTTTACCTCGTGACGGTTCACGAGCAGGATGAAAAGGGCAAGCCACGAGTTAACACAACCGGCTTCGCTGTCCCTTACCCGACCGAATATCGGTTCACGAGGATGAACATGCCACTGCTTGAGCGGATTGCTGAACTTACGGGCGGCAAAGTTAACCCAGAGCCATCGGAAGTTTTCAGGTTGCCACCTCAACCGAGTTCGTCGGTGACGGACATTTGGCATTTGTGCGTCGCTTTGGCGTTAATGTTGTTTTTGGCGGACATAGCCGTGAGAAGGTTGGCGTTAGGCGTGCCAGAAGTTGTTGCTGCGTTGGTGCGACGGTTAGCAGAAGTTTGGAAGCGAGTTACTGTTCGCCAACCCGTCCCTGCAGCCGAGACGGGAAGCCGTTTGCTCTCTGTCAAGCAAAAAGTTCGCCAGCGAGCGAAACTCACCGCTTCCGTCAATCCGACAAGACCAACCGAACCTCCAGAACTCTCGCCTAAGCCTACCAAGCAACCGACTTCAGGTCAAGTCACCCAGACAACATCTCGGCTCTTGGAAGTCAAGCGAAGGAAGAGAGCGGGTTCGTGATTCTGCGTTGACTGATGTCTTGGCAGGTGGCAGAAAATGCGGGGAGGCGACTAAAGAGATGACAGAGACTGTCCGAAAGGCTCTGAGCGAACTCAAAGAACGCTTGCAAAGCGCTTACGGTAATAGGCTCGTTGCGATTATCCTTTATGGCTCAGTGGCGCGAGGCGATTACACGGAAGGCTCAGATGTTGATGTTGCCATCGTTTTGCGCGGCGGTTTCTTTGCTGCTAAAGAGATTAACCGCGCTGGTCCAATCGTTTCGGAAATTAGTTTGCGGTATGGCATCACCATTTCAGTCCTTCCAGTCCCAGAGGATTGGTGGCGAGAGCGACGAAGTCCACTGCTGATTAACTTGCGAAAGGACGGGATCACGCTTTGAGTGTTCAAGACGAAGAGTGTTCAAGACGAAATTCAGGGTTTGCTGGATAAAGCGGAAAGGTTCATTGAATCGGCAAGGTTGCTACGCCAGACACGGTGATTTGGCATCAGCAGCATCACGGCTTTATTACGCCATGTTTTATTGCGCTGAGGCTTTGTTGCTAACGAAAGGGCTTAGTTTTTCAAAGCATGGGAGCGCCATCGCAGCATACGGACAACATTTTGTCAAGACGGGAGAGATGCCAGCGGAAACGCATCGTTGGTTGAGAGATGCTCTTGATAAACGGCAGTTAGCCGATTACGAAGTGCGACCTATCTTGAGTGACGATGACATCGAGGAGATGGAGGCACAAGCAGTTCAATTTTTGGACGCTGCACGGGAGTATTTGAAGAGGCGAGGCTACTTGAGTTGAAATCCTGTGGAAGAAGGAACGAAAGATGCGAAGGCAGATGGATGAGGATTCTGCCGAACCCGATACCTATCTCAAACCTGCTCCTTCAAGAACCTGACGAAGGCGGTGCAGAGGGGTGAAGTGGTTCGGTCTGTTGGGATGATGGCGAAGAATTGGCGGGTGATACGACCTTCTTGGAAGCGGACAATTTTCAATCGCTCCCGCTCCGTCTCGCAATCTACCGCTCGGACGGAAACGAACCCAACTCCGCCTCCAGCAGCGACGAATTGCTTGACTGCTTCGGTGCTTCCCACCTCGGCGATGATTTTCAACTGGCGAGGCGAAAGTTTGTGCTTGAGGAGAAATTGCTCAAAAGTTTTGCGAGTGCCTGAACCTTCTTCGCGGAAAACGAAGGGTTGACTGGTCAATTCGGCAATGGGCACGAAACTCCTTTTTGCCCATTCGTGCTCTGGCGAGACGATTAGCACAACTTCATCGTTCCACAAAGGGGCGACATGAATTTGAGGTTCATCGGGTCTAAAGCCAATCACTCCCATCTCGAGTTCGCCGTTGAGCACGCCGTCCAAAACTTCTCCACTGCTCCCAACCCGCATCAGCAACTGAGTTTCTGGAAACTCACGGCAAAACTTAGCCATCAAGGGTGGGAGCAGATAATGGGCTGGGATGGTGCTTGCGCCAAAAACCAACCTACCTTTCAACCCGCCTTGAAACTTGGAAAGTTCCTGCATGGCTGCTTCGTGCTCAGCCAGAAGGGCTTTTGCGTGGCGATATAGCAACTTGCCTGCTGGCGTTAAGGTGACCTTTCTGGTCGTTCGGTCAAACAACTTCACGCCCAACCGCTTCTCAAGTGCCGAGATGTGGGATGTCACTGTCGGCTGGCTGACGAACAGCGCTTCCGCTGCCCGCGAGAAACTTTTCAGTTCCGCCACAGCGCAGAAAATCTCCAACTGCCACAAGTCCAGACGAATTCTCAATCGGTCTTCCATCCCTCTCAACTCCTTCCGCAGTCACAAGAGTTTTTGCAGTCGCTGGTGTCGCAGTTGTTCTGGCGTCAAGAAGTGTTCTGGCTTCAAACCGACAATTTGCGCTAACCGTTCAACCCAACGCAAATTGCCAACCCCGTGCAAACTGTGGGCATCGCTGCCCCAAACGAATTTGACTCCGGCGACGGCGAACTCTTCAACAATCCACGCATAATCGCGAAGCACTTCTTCAGGCGATTGGTTCGGAAACCACCACCAGAGGGTGTTGTTCAACTCAAACGCCTTGTTCCCTTCCCGAAAAGCGGCAGCGATTTCCCTAACGGCTGAAGTGGCAATTTCCGATAGCCTTAGCGGGGACGGGAAGCGCCCCAAGTTGAACGGGTGAGCGATAATGTCAACCCAAGGGTTCATCGCCAAGTTGCCGTATGCCGTGACGAGATTTCGTTGCAACGCGACTTTATTTTCAGGCGGATTTTGGGCTATGCCTGAAGTTCCCCACTCAATCCCGCAGAGCACCAGGTCAACGAGGTTGTAAACTTGTGGCGTGATCGTGGCTCGCCCTTTGAGGTCAAGCAAACTTGCTTCTATCCCGACGAGAAGCCGAATTTTTGCCTTGCCCCGAATTGCTTCAACTTCTCGTAGCAAACCGTCAAGCCAGTCCACAATCGGATTTCCCCATCGGTCGGCTTCAACATGGTCGGTAACTGCAAGGGTATCAAGTCCCGCTGCTTCAGCGGCGCGAACCATGTCTAAAACGCTATCCCGTCCATCGGAAAAGAGCGAATGGGTGTGCAAGTCATACCTCATCGCTGCATCACCCTTTGACATGATACCTCCCTTTGGCGATTAGTTCGTTGAGACTGAAGCGTTTCACCGATGGCTCGCAAAGTTTCGGCGAGGGGGCGAAGGGGATGGGTGACGGGACACCATCGGGAGACGGCGGCATCCCATTGTTCCTTGCTGACTTCTTTGCCATCCAAGACATCCGCCAAAGCCCGCATGACGCCTCTTAGTTCCATCGGGGCAAATCGGCTTTGAACTCTCAAGCGGTCGGCAGGAGGGAGGTCTGTTTCCTCCTGCCGTCTCTTTGGAGGCGGGGGCGAAGGCAACAAAGCGGTCAAGGACACCATCAAGGGGTCTATCTGGGAACGCTGAAACCAGTAGACATCCCAAAGGTCTCGGACGATGCGCCCATCCGAAAGGCGAAAGCCGACAAAGTTCTTTTCGGGCGCACAAAGTGGGACGAGGGCAGTCAGCAAAGTGGCGATTTCTTTGCGGTAAAGGGTTTCGGGGTGATCCAAAGCAAAAGAGAGGCGTTCCTTCGCTTGCTTCAAGGGTTCAGGGGCATTGGGCAAACCGTTCAAAAAAGCCATGACCTTTTGAGCCATCGGGATAGGGTCTTGTCCCCAAAGGGGCGATACCAAGACCATCCAACTTGCCAACCAAAGAGCAACCAACCAGCGCATTTTTTCACCTCCCTTGCACGCTTACACACTAAGTATTGCAGCGATTTGCCTAACGGCGCAATTTTAGGCTACTGCCATGAGCCGTTCCGTTTCCGATACTTTGAGCGGCACAATTTGACCGGTGAACAATGATGCGTCATCGGGTTTAGAGTGAAATTGCGTCATCAGAACATGCATTCATGCTACTGGCTTTAGCCAGTGAGGGACAGGGGGCACGGGGCAAGGGACATGGGATTTGACGAATTTTCCTGAGCTCCGAATTTGTTCGGCGAAAATTTGGAGGGCACGGCTCCTGCCGTGCCGAAATTTTTCGGTCGGGCAGGAGCCCGACCCTCCAAAGGTTGGCAAAACTGGAGGGCGTATCTCCTGATGCGCCGAGAATTTTCGGCAGTGCGGGAGCACTGCCCTCCAGAAAAACTATTCTCCACTCGCCATTTGCTACTCGCTGCCGTTTTACCAGTCGCTAATCGCCGTCGCCATTC